>SL_4KL_010_BRINEDRAFT_10000041_pt1 | contig 45783 bp, 32 predicted proteins | sample SodLak_010_BRINE_2_FD_10664 | JGI IMG/M metagenome (IMG submission 10664) | reverse complement strand
AAAAAAAAAAAAAAAACGACAAAAAAAAAAGAATACAAACTATATGGATACAAATAATATGAATAGAAATAATATGAATACAGATTTAGAACATAAGTGGAATCAATGGTTTGCCGGTCTGACGGATGGTGACGGCTGTTTTTATATAAATAAAAAAGAGAAAAGTATAAGTTTTGAACTAACTGTTCATATATTGGATTCACGGGTCGTTTACGACATAAAGAACAAACTAAAAGCGGGTTCTGTACATAAGCGTAGTCATTCTCAAAGTATACGCTATAGAGTGAAAGCGACAGAAATCATAGAAAATATTGTGGATCGTCTAAATGGGAGACTTTATAATGAAGCTCGTGTAAAACAGTTTGAAAGAGTCTGCCAGCTATTAAATAAACAACCTATTAATCGATCTTTTCTATTATCAAAAGATAACTGTTACCTTGCAGGATTAATAGACTCTGATGGGAGTCTAGCCATTAGTATTTCAAAATCCAGTAAAGAAGATTCTCAAATAAGCGGTGTAGAAGGTAGACTTTTGAGATTAATAAACTCAAGAGGAGCAAATCAATTACGTTTGACAATAGTAAGCAAGTATTTCAACAATGTAAATTTGATCCAAAAGTCTTACCAAATGGGAATTATCTATACGGAAAAAGCCAATATTAAAAATGGTTGTCCTAACCAAAAATATATTTGGACTTTATCATCGTATAATGATTTTCAAATATTGTATGAATACTTAAAAAAGTTTCCCTTAAAATCTACAAAAATGCATCGTATGCGTTTATTATTTATTTATTTTAAATATAAAGAATTAAAATACCATTTAAAGCCGTCGGAAAGTTTAGAATTTAAATTATGGTCAAAACTTTGTAAGTCATGGTTTAAATATAGTTTCTAATGTATTGTTAAAGAGAAAGTCCCTAGTTGATAGTATTAGTTTTTATTAAACTAAATATTTTGACTAAGCAACGAGAGCTTATTATTGGTGACCGTCAAACAGGTAAAACTGCAATCGCAGTTGATACTATTTTAAACCAAAAAGGTAAAGGCGTAATTTGTGTATATGTAGCAATTGGGCAAAAAGCTTCATCAGTAGCGCAAGTACTAAATGTATTAAAAGAACGTGGTGCATTAGAATATACAATTATTGTAATGTCAAATGCTAATGAACCAGCTACTTTACAATATTTAGCACCTTACACTGGAGCTACTTTAGCGGAATTCTTTATGTATACAGGTCGTCCAACATTAACAGTTTATGATGATTTATCAAAACAAGCGCAAGCTTATCGTGAAATGTCTTTATTACTACGTCGTCCACCTGGAAGAGAGGCTTATCCAGGGGACGTGTTTTACTTACACTCTCGTCTTTTAGAACGTGCAGCTAAGTTAAGCGATGCGTTAGGTGAAGGTAGTATGACTTCTCTTCCTATTGTAGAAACACAAGAAGGAGATGTTTCTGCTTATATTCCAACAAATGTTATTTCAATTACTGATGGTCAAATTTTCTTATCAGCTAGTTTATTTAACTCAGGTTTACGTCCAGCTATTAATGTTGGTATTTCAGTATCACGTGTAGGTTCTTCAGCTCAACCAAAAGCAATGAAACAAGTTGCTGGTACTCTTAAATTAGCATTAGCTCAATTTAGTGAATTAGAAGCTTTCTCACAATTTGCTTCTGATTTAGACCAAGCTACACAAAATCAGTTAGCACGTGGTTACCGTCTTCGTGAAATTTTAAAACAACCACAAAGTTCTCCATACTCATTAACTGAAATGGTAACTTGTATTTATACTGGTACAAAAGGTTATTTAGATAGTTTACCTGTTGAAAAAGTAACACCATTCTTAGCAGGTCTTCGTAACTATGTAGCTTCAAATTCAAAACAAATTGAAACAATTTTAAATGAAACAAAAACTTTCACGCCTGAAGCTGAAAGTCTTTTACAAAAAGCTATTACAGAATATCTTACAGAATTTAAAGCTTCATAAACAAATCTTATATTGGGAATTACGGTAAGTAGTTACGATAAAATTTGGAAAAACTCTTCGAGTTTTTGCCCCCTATTTGAAGTATTTTAAAAACATTTTTAAGAAAGCTGTTTGTGTGAAGTCTGTACGGGCTTCACACTTCTTCTTTTTCAACAAGAAAGGTAAATTAAAGGTAAATTAAAGGTAAATTAAATGTTGTGGCATAAGCGTTCTCAATAGGAAGTTTATAGTCCTAAACTAATAAAAAACTTTAATAGACTTTAAATTTATCAGCGATAAATTTTCTCTATAAAGTAAACCGAAACAAAACTCTTTTTTTATATATACAGACAAAAAAACACACACATAAAACACATGTTAACATTAAAAATCTTTGTTTATACTGTTGTAACGTTCTTCGTTGGATTATTTATTTTTGGATTTTTATCTAATGACCCGTCACGAAATCCTGGTAAAGGGATAGATTAATTTTTTACTAAAAAAAGAATCAAATATTAATATTAATAGAATTTGTGACAATAAAATAAAAAGAGTTGTCATGAATTCTATTAATATAATAAACAGAAAAAATGAGTATGTCGGAAGCGAACTTGACGGAAACCAAGTTGACGGAAACAAAGTCTGACGGCCCCTTTTGGGGCCTAACCCTTTGGGCCCGGAGAGAAAACTTTGTCTTAATTGATCGTTTAAAGCCAAAATGGTTAATTTATAATAAATTTTAAAAACAAACTAACATGATTCAAAAAAACCCTCGTGAAAAGATTCTTTCAATCGGAAGACTAAATCGACAGATAAACAATATTTCGTCTAAAAATTTATCTGTTTTCCCAAGAACTTCGTTCCCGGGAAAAGACTCGCCGTTTTCGGGGAAAACGGCGACTGGAAGAAATAGACAGTCTTCCCATTTTTTAGTTTGTTCATCTTTATCACCTTTGCTTAAAGAAAATAGAACAAATAAAAAGAATCCGACGGCCGTAGGCCTAGCACGTTTCTCAACGACGCCTTTAAAAGCGACACCTAAACAAGAAGTAGTTTCAATTACTTATGAAGAAATCGGATTATTCCCTCGTTCATTTAGTCGTGTTTTAGATCGATTTTTAAAACAAGTTTTTTCAGACGTTGAAAATTTAGTTATTCAAGAATATAGATTCTATCGTTATTTGTTTTTAACNACTTTAAAGTGTCTTTTAATTTTATTTTTTGTACCTTTTTTAGTGAATTTTTTAGCAAAATCTTATGTTGTAAGACCTTTGACAGAATATTTTTGGAATACAAAACAAACTGAAATTTTTCTTAACTCATATCAACAAAAACATGCATTTGCCGAACTAAAAGATTTTGAAGAAAAATTGTACTTTGAGTCATTAATTTATCCAAAATCAGTTAATGGAGAAGAAAAAAGATCTTCTTCATTTGAGTTTAAACCCATACCAAATACTACGGCTCCCGGAATTACTCAAAAATCATATGCTTATAGAACATCCAATTTAGATTTAGAATTGAATAAAAAACAATCGAGTAATACACTCCTTCAAGAGTCTCAAAACAAGAATTTTTCACCCCAACTGAAATCAACCAAATTTGATTCTACACACAACGTAATACCTAAAATACAAACTGTATTGCTTCGAAAATCTAGATTTGTAAAAAAAGATTCAACTCATCTTTTTATATCCGATTCAAAAAAATGTTCCGCAAGTACCTGCAACAAAACTAATAAAGTAACTATGTTACGTGGTAATTTATCTAGCTTGAATCAAAAATCTTTTTTTCATCCTGTTACCGAAACATTCTTTACTCTCGCATCAAATTCTAATGGTTCTCTGGATCGTTTTTCAGATCCATTAAATGGGGAAACAAAAAAACCTATAGAATCAATAATGAGTACAGCAAAACCAAACACGTCATTATTTGTTTATCAAACAATTGAAGCAGATAAAAATATTCAACAACGTTATCAAGCGAAAACAATTGAGTTAGCACAACGTTATAATGATCAAAGTGTTGAAGCTGTTACGAATTTTTTTGGAGATATTGTATCTTTAGTTACATTATTTTATTTATTATATATCCTTGAAATTCAAATAAATATTACACAATCTTTTTTATTAGAAGTCTTTTTTGGATTAGACGATAGTAAAAAATCTTTACTTATTTTATTAATTACGGATTTATTAGTAGGTTATCATTCATCAAATTTATGGGAATTATTCTTTGAATTCTTTTTTAACCATTATGGATTACCAGAAAGTCAAACCGGTATATTTTTATTGGTTGCAACTCTTCCTGTTCTATTAGATGTATTATTCAAATATTTAATATTTCGACATCTAAATAGATCTTCTCCTGCTACAGTTGCTACTTATCATGCTATCATTGAATAAATCATTTCATGGATTGCATTTAGAAAGTTATACACAATTAGTAAGGGAACAAAGAAAGTTCTTTGTCAAAACTTTCTAAGCTTGACTACTATTTTTATAAAAGCATCTGGTTGAGTTCAACCTTGAACTTAATGTATAAGATGCTTTTATAAAAATTTCTCCCGGAAGTATTTTTTCGAAAATAAATCTTATCACAAAAACTCAAAGAGTTTTTGTGAGAACGAGACTTTTTCTACGAAAAAATGTCATTAGAATTTTATTACACGTGCATAAAAGCTTTTAATGCTTAAAAAAAATCGGTTTTTTGTTGTTAAATCTCAACAAAAGATAAAAATCTATTAAAACAGTTTCTTAAAATATCTTCTAAAACAAAAAAGATTTTACTTAAGAGTTGACGGAAAATAAGGTTTCTAATCCTTCTATGCACTTTTGTGCGGACATGAACCGTACATGTGCCCTGGCTTAATTAATAAACCAGATCGCATGTGAGGGTGCCCCCTACTTAACGCTGTGTATGAAAAAGACAGCCCCCCTCATGATCGGGGAGAAACCTTCGGACTTACTTTGCTGGCGAAACGCCAGCAGGGACCATAGCATGTCCGTTCCGTGTATAGGACTCGAACCGGGATGGTAATGAATTAGAAATGGTATAAATACACGGATATAGAGAAGCGATTGTACCCAAGGGTTATTTTTCGCGAGGTGACGAGATGAAGGATGAAGCACTATTGCCTAACTAGAAGGGATATTAGGGACACCATGGCCCTAACCTCGGTATGAGCTGATGGAGGTTGCCTGAGTGCAGAATAGCTCCACAAGGGAGATCAAGAATTCCATCTGAGGTCTCGGCTGCCCATCTGGGTGTGAGAGACTTTGTTCAACCTACACACGGTGTAAGTAAAGAACTTATCCTATTGCTAGCTTCTAACATCTCATTAATTAAGTAGAGGGAACTTGTCGAACCCGCTAACCCACCTTCACTTCTTGTATTTATGTATTTATGTATTTATGTATTTATTTATTTATTTATTTATTTATTTATTTGTAAGTAAGGTGGTAGGTAAAACCTTTTGCGGGGAGAGGGGCTAAAGCCTGAATTTCCTTAGCAGGAAAGTTGTCTTCAAGAAAAAGTTTTCTTTAAGAACAGGCCGGTGCCCTAGCCGAAGAGAGACCGAAGAACCACCTATTTTATTCCGTTTAGATTGCGCGGTTAATTTGTGGTCCATTCGGAAAGATATTTTACAGAGCCCAAAGCGGCTAAAGAAAAGGATAATTAAAAAACAATACAAATTCTATAAACAACTTTATGAAGAAAACCTTTAAATTTAAAAAGAAACTGAGAGCAACACTTCCGTTCAATCTAACGAACGCAAAAAGGCAGATGAATGTTGACTACTATCGCGCCCAAGCGAAAAACATCAAAGACTTCACACATCTAGAAGCAGAAAAGAAAAGACGAGGAACCAAACGTTGGGACTTCGTAACGGGAATTCTTGAGAATTTCAAACGAAAAGGGTACGAAGGTCCGAGGTCGTCCGTAGCAATTACGCTACACAAGATCTATGAGAAAAATTCGGCCATAGCCAAAGGAACACGAACGTTTGAAAAAACCACAAACGTGAACAAAGTTATTTCCAGACCAGAAACATTAATGCTGGCCTACAAACGCTTAAAGCGTAACAAAGGTGCCATGACAAAATCGGCGAATGTAAGCAAAGAAGTTTTCAACTCCTACTCACCCGCACAAAAAGAGCTGTTCTTCAAGAAAAAGATCTTCCCAGATGGCTTTAGTCTCCGTGATGTATACCTCACAAGCTGCCTTCTAAGAAAAGGGAAGTATCCTTGGGCTCAAGTCGTCGTATCTGGCTGGAAAAACCTGGCGACAAAACTAAGAAAAGGCTTATTACTATCCCTCCTTTCCTGGATAGGGTTGTACAAGAGGCCATTAAAATGGTTTTGGTAGAGGTTTACGAACCGTACTTCGAAAAGATGAATCGTTCCTTCGGTTTTAGACCTAATAAGTCGTGCCACGATGCTATTACAGCCCTGAAGCAAAACGAAACTATTGGACTAAACACAGCAATTGAAGGGGACATTCAAGCAGCTTACGATAACGTAAAAAAGGAGACCATATTAAATCTGTTAGGAAAAAAAATCCAGGACAATAGATTTATGAGGCTTATAAAGAAAAGATTGGATTACGACTCAGTAGACGCCGAAAACAACCAAAGGGTCGTGCCCACCCTAGGTATACCCCAGGGTGGGATCGATAGCCCGTACTTATTCAACATCTATTTACTGGAACTGGATGAATTTGTACAAAACGACCTTCAACTTTACTTAAAAGAATTGAACGAATCGAACGAATCGAAAGGGTTCAAGCCCTCAGGCAAGCACGCAAAACCTTCTAATCCCAGAAGATCCTCGGGAGGAAAGTACAAACGAAGACTTGAAGCAGTTGGTAGACTAAAAAGAACATCACCTGACTCTTGGCGTGCACAAAGAAAGGACATCGAGAAAGAAATAAAATTCTACAAACACCGTCTCAACTCGATGCAATATTACGACTTAAGTCTACAACGACTAAGATTATTTTATGTAAGGTACGCGGATGACTGGATTTTGTTAACAAACAGAGGTACTCACATAGCTGAGACTATTAAAGCTAAAATCAAAGATTTTCTTTGGGAAAAGCTAGGTGCAGTTCTTTCGGACAAAAAACCATCATTACAAATATTAAGAAAAAAACGGCCCACTTCTTAGGTTTCGAAATTCGCCGCCAGGCGAAGCCTAGACTTATGAAGGTGGAAGGTGGCCAACGAAGAATAGGTACCTTTCCTTTAACGATTAGTCCGGACAAACAAAGACTGATTAACAGACTTCACATAAAAGGTTTCTGCGACAAAAAAGGTTCTCCACTAACGATACCTTGGCTGTCGAGTTTAGAACCCACGGTGATTTTAGAAAGATTCAACTCAAGTATAATTGGCCTTACACAATATTATCCTGAGCGGATTTCGCGTCCATCCGAAATAGCAAGATGGATTTATATTTTGCGATACTCATGTCTGAAAACGCTGGCTCAGAAATTCAAAACGAGCTTAAGCAAAATATTCATAAGATATGGCACAGATAGGTGGAGTAGATCTACCCTTACAGTAGCATTTACTGTTTCCCTAACGGTGGGGGCAAAACCTATGAAAAGAAATGGAAACTTGAAACATACCAATCAGTAACTACAAAATGCCTAGAGCAAAAACGCTGGTGGAAATTAAACAAAGTGTTCCGAGAAAGGGAAAACGGAGAAATCGGAAACTATCCGATCCGACCCGACAGACCAACTGTTACTGAAAAACTTCGTGGACACACTGTCTTGGGTGTCGCTAAGAACACAAGCCTCCTTAGGAATGCCATGTGCAGTCTGCGGCACGATGGATAATGTAGAAATGCACCACATTAGACATATCAGAAAGCAACCGTATACAGAATGGGGAGAGGCCAATTATCTAAGGGTAATGGCTCTTAGGAATAGAAAGCAAATTCCAGTATGTTCATTATGCCACCAAACTATCCAAACCGGCAAATACGTAGGTACAAACCTAAAAAAACTGGTAGACTTGGATAACAAGTTGGTTGATAACAGAGTGTTACACGTAGAAAGCTTTGTAAAACTCGGCAAAGAATATCACTCTAAACCGCTGGAAGATAGAGGCTGGTCAGAAAAGACCAATCAACCTAGAAAGGGCCAACGCTAATGGGTTTAACGCAAAGAGGTCAAACACAAAAAATGTTATTTTTAATGGCTGTAATTAAATATTCTACCCCTATGGGTAATGAGCTTATTAAGGCTCCGACTGATGCTGGTTATGACCTCCGCAATGCGGAGGAGAGCAAAACATTAGAATCAGGCTCGTTTATGCTGTTAGACACAAAAAGTAGGGTAAAAATGCCCAAGGATTTCTACGCTATGGTTTGCTCAAAAAGCGGCTTAGCGGCGAAAAAAGGTGTTTTCGTGTTAAACGCGCCGGGGATCATTGATCCCTTGTATGTGGACGACATCAAGGTTATTTTATGTAACCTTGGTAAAGATAGTGTATTAATTGAGCACAATGAAAAAATTGCTGAGTTAATTTTTGTAAAAAAGCCGAAGGTGGAAATGGTTGCGGTCTCTGACGAGATTGACAACAAAGAAAGCCGTGGCGGTTTTGGGTCTACAGGTAGATTCTAAATCTCTTTAATGCAAAGAAAGACCAGAAAAGAACCAACACCTAATAAGGTAAAGTGGTTAAAAAAAATGATTAAAATAAACTCCTTATGGCTAGATCAATAAAAAAGGATGGTTCAGAATCAAAAAATCCTCAGGTTCTTTAACCTGGTACAGAATCTCAGGTTGAAGAACCTGGTACAGAATCTCAGGTTGAAGAACCTGGGATACAATTGGAAGGGCAAGGCAGTGACAAGACTACAGCAAGTGAGTCTAACGAGAGTCAAGAACTTATTAAATTAATGTCTTCATTTCCGTTGGACAATATAAAAGGCGGTAGTTCTGTGCAAGAAAACAGATGCAATACAGCGGAAATTGACAAAGTAATTAGTCAAGTTCAGGTATTGTATGGTGTTTCAAAAAGTACAGCTGTTACTGCACTCGGGCAACTCGTTCGCAGAGGGGGTGCTAACGCCTCCACGCCAGATTCGTTTAACGTGGAATTAAAATGTCCGCAGGAAAATGTAACTGTCTGCGTCGAAAAACGCGAAATTGTTCGCATTTTAGAAAGATATGCGAATGGTAAAACCATTCGCAATCTAGCAGAAGGTATGGCTGAATCAATCGTTAGAACGGGTATCGCGCAGGTGAAATCAAGTTCAACTGCAGATCGTCCTGGTGATTTAGCAAAAAAAATTGATAATCGCGTAACGTTCAAAAAACAAGCTCCCCTAACTCGTGAAGAACGAGTGGGGTTAGCGAGTTACGCACAATGGCTTCCAAATTTAGATGAACTATGTGGCTCAAATCGTGTCAAATCACTTCTTGCAGAAGACTTGGACCTGACAAAAACAGGTCGTTTGAAAAGCCAACAAATGACGAATCCTGAGCGTAAGCCTTTCAACAAAAAGAAAGGTGGATCAGGTAAAGGTAAAGGTAAAAAAAGATAGAATATAGAATATAGTATTGGTATTGTTGTCAAGAAATAGAAATATCAATGAAATACTCTTCGGGAAAGAGCTGTATGATTAGAAATAATCACGTACAGTTCGTGAGAACAAGAGGACATCTGAAAAAGTGGCGTCTTAATTTCATTTTATTTCCAATAATAACCTCTATAGAATTTAATTGTAAGTTAAATATAAAACTATACTTGTTAAATAAGTCTTTTTAAAATAGAATATAAAATATACAAAAAATAAAAATGAAAATTATCATGTGGGAAGCCCTGCAGGGCTTCCCACGATAGCAAAGAGTTTTCTTTTTATTAAAACAATTTGCTTTATATTTTATTTGATGTTTCTGAAACAAAACAATTAGATTTCTTTAAAAATCAAAGAATCAAGAAATGAAGAATGCTAAGAAGTATTACATTTAATAATGTAGTGCTTTTTACTTTTACAAACAAAAAATTTATGTATTAGAAAAGCAAAACTTGCTTTTCTAATTAACCATAAGTTTAAGTTATTAAAAATAAATTTCATTAAAATTTGAATATTAAAAGAGTAGAGTTAATTAGCTAATAAAGTTGTAGTAATACAGCTTTAAACTATTTATTGAATTCAAAAAGTTGTATAAATGGTATTTCTCGTTTTTTAAGTTAAAACTTGTCTCAGATAACTTTTAGAAGAGATGGTTTTGAAAGCCAAGAAGTGGAGAAAAAACTTTCAGTTTTTGTTTGTCTATTCAATTTAGAATTGACTTAGCAAATTTATTTCCGCATCTATAGCCCTTTGACGATGAAAATCTTCTTCCAGTCCGTTTTCTTTAAGAAACGGGGGTCTTGCAAAAACGAAGTTTCCGCTATAGTAAAAAAGATTTAAATTTAGCGAAAAACTTTTTAATTATCTCGAATAAAATCGAAGATTTTATTCAAGATATCCGCGTTTTTCTCTGACCTCTGCGCTAAAACGCGTATATGACGTTTTTATTTTAGTAGGTTTGCTGAAATATGTTGGCTCTTTAACACTTTTACATGATTAATATGACTGAAACTACACAAAAAACGAATAAGGAGACATCGTCAAAAATGTCGAATCAAATAATCTCTTTAAATATTGACTTAGTTAAATATCCTATTATTACTGAGAAAACATATCTGTCTTTATATAAAAATAGTCAATATACGTTTGATATTGATAAACGTTTAAGCAAAACACAAATTAAAACGTTATTTTCAAGTTTATTTAAAGTAGATGTTATTGCAGTAAATACACATATCCCACCTCGTCAAAGACTTCGTGTCGGTATGGCACAAGGATTCCGTCCATCTTTTAAAAGAGCCATTATTACTTTAAAGCCAGGACAATCAATTAATTATAATTTAAAAAATGACTAATTGATTTTTATCATTTATTGTCTTTAAACTTTTTTGTGTTTATTTAATAATAAAATTATTATTCCACCAAAAAAAGATTAAACAAAAAAAAGTCCCGGAAGAAAATTTACGTTGTAAATTTTCTATTTTCTACGAAAACGACGAGTTTTCTCCCGGAAACGAGGTTTCCAGGACAAAAGAAATTATGCGACGGCCGAAGACCTAGCTCGTTTTACGGCCCTCTGACCGCTGCGTTAAAACGCGCTAGGCGGGAGAAAACTCTACGAGTTTTCTTTTGGCCGTCGGACCTCGAATAAAATCAAAAATTTTATTCGATATGAATTAAATTTCTTCAATATGTTATTACTTCGTGATTTTATTGATGTAAATCGAAGTTTTTGAACAAAAAAAAAAGAATTGACAATTATTCATTATTTAAAATATTAAGATTCCATTTGCCGAACAGATAAATTAAGCGACGGCCGAAGGCCGAGAGCGTTTTACGGCCCTCTGACCGCTGCGTTAAAACGCGGATCTGTCCGAAAATCGAATATTTTCGGAGAGATCAAAAAAAAAAATGAAAAATTCGAAGTTTAGGAAACGAAGTTTCCGTCACGTGCGAAGCCCTGTCGGGCTTCGCACAAATATAGTGTTTGTTCTTCTGCTAAAAATTAATTTTAATTTTTAATTAAAATAGAAAAATAATTTTGTATATATCTTATACATATATTCATTTTGGTTTGTTACGAACGCGAAAACTTAGGTTATTGCATTCCAAGTGTTTTGAATTTTGAATTGAAATAAACTTTTTACAAAATTTACTCTTTTTTTTTTAAGAAAAGCCGTTACAAAACACATTTTTTATTTAAAAAATGACTTTAACAAACTTGAACAAACTTCGATTGAAATTAAGATATATCTAAAAGACTTTGATTTTTAATAAAAAAAAAGTTAAATTGTATTCTACTAAATAAAAAATATGGGAATTCATTTATTAAACCCGTGTACACCTGGTACGCGTAACCGATCTGTTTCCGATTTTAGTGAATTAACTCGTAAAAAACCTGAGAAATCATTAACATCTTATAATCAAAGATCAAAAGGTCGTAATAATCGTGGGATTATTACTTGTCGCCACCGTGGTGGTGGTCATAAACGTTTATATCGTGAAATCGATTTTAGACGTGATAAAATTGGAGTACCTGCAAAAGTCGTTTCAATTGAATATGATCCAAATAGAAATGCAAGAATTGCTCTTTTACGTTATGAAGATGGTGTAAAGCGTTATATCTTACATCCACGTGGATTAAATACAGGTGAAATGATTATTTCAGATTTAAATGCACCTATTTTGGTTGGAAACTCATTACCGTTACGTAATATTCCTTTAGGTGCTGAAATTCATAATGTTGAATTTCAACCAGGCGCTGGTGGACAATTAGCACGAGCTGCTGGTTCACTAGTTGAAATTCTAGCTAAAGAAGGAAATTTTGTAACTGTACGTTTACCTTCAAAAGAAATCCGTTTTCTTTCAAAAAATAGTTGGGCTACTCTTGGTCAAGTTGGTAATGTTGAAGCTTACAATTTAACAATTGGCAAAGCAGGTCGTTCACGTTGGCTTGGAATACGTCCTACTGTACGTGGTTCAGCTATGAACCCCGTAGATCATCCACATGGTGGTGGTGAAGGTCGTGCTCCTATTGGTCATAGTCGTCCATTAACACCTTGGGGTCGTCCTGCTTTAGGTAAAATCACCCGTAAGCCTAAAAAATTCAGTAATGTGTTTATTATTCGTAAACGTAAATAATAAACATAAAAAATTGATTCGATTCTCAATTTAAAAATTGAATTTTAACAGTGTATTATTAACAAGAGGTTTAGAAAAAAGAAATGCGAAAAAGAAAAAATACCCGAAAAGCTAGGTGACGGCAACTTCGTTGCTTAACCAAAGGGTTAGAAAACTTTGTTGCTGTCAACGAAGTTTCCATTAAAAATTTAAATAGAAACAAAGAACAATTTTGATTTATTAATCAAATTTACGTTTTTTATTTATTGGTTTTAAATTTGTACGATTCTTAAGTCTTTATGACTGAAGACTAATATGGTGTTAGAACTTAAGGTTGTAAAGTATATATAATTATTATTCTTTTTCCTTGCGACGGTGTTTATATTTATAACGCTATAAATCCAATCTATATGTTTGCCATATAGAATGTATATTTAAGGTAATTTCTCTCAGTTTTTATAGGATTGTTCAAAATGAATTTGACTCCGTCCTAGTTTTTCATTGTTAAAATTATTTAAGTGTTAATAACAATTCATTTTAATATGAAATCTTTATTTCAAAAACAACAATCATAAAGAAAAACAAGAATTTACTTTAATAATTCAAATAATATTTATTATTATGCCACGTTCAATTTCAAAAGGTCCATTTGTTGCGGGTCACTTATTAAAAAAAGTAGAAAAATTAAATAGTATGGGTAAAAAGATTGTAATGAAAACTTGGTCTCGTTCGTCAGTTATTATTCCACCTATGATTGGTCACACTATTGGAGTTTATAATGGAAGAGAACATATTCCTGTTTTTATTACTGACCAAATGGTTGGTCACAAACTAGGGGAGTTCTCCCTAACACGTCTTTATCGTGGTCATGTTAAACAAGATAAAAAATCGAAACGTTAAACAAAACAAATGTTTTTTGTTGTGCGAAGCCCTCCTGAAAGGGCTTCGCACAACACTTTCTTAAATTTGATTGGTTAAGAAAAAAATCAAATTTTAAAGAAGATCTAAAAATAAATCAGTGAAATTTATTTTCTTTATAGTCAGGTACGTACATAAGGAGAAAGCTGTTATACAATTCTTACAATCAAATTTTTATATATTATAAACATAATATATATAAGCATAATATATATAAACATATAACTTTTAAGCGGATGACGAGAATCGAACTCGCAACATCTAAACCAAATAAGGTATAGCCAAGCCAAAATAACAATTCATTCGCTATTAAAAGAACATAAAAAAGAAGAGTGTTACAAATAATCCTAAAATTGTGGAAAAGGTTAAACTGTATACCAAACTCATAAAAGAAAGAAACAAAAATCAAACCCTAGATTATTAAAAAAAAAGAGTCTAAACATTTTAAAGAAAAGAAGAAAGAATAGTAAAATGTCCTCTACTAGAAAGGGACCGTCAAAGGGTGTTTCCGTAATATAAAATAGGCAAAATCTGAGAGAAAGAAAAAAAATATATTAGGGCTTTAAAACAAAACGAGAAAAAAAACACAATTACTCTCGAGAATGAACAGTTCTAAAGTATACTATTCATTTTTAAGAAATGAATAGTATTGAATAAGAAAGGCGTTAAGAATCTCTTCTGATTTTAAAAAAGAATTCAAGAATTGTACTGAAATGTAAATCTGGAGGAAAAGAATAGCGAGATATTGAGAGATAAACTTAATGAGTCCATTTTCATTTTTAAGAATGGAAATAGACGTTTGTGTTTCATTTTTTTCTGGACGCTCTTCTGCCATTTTTTTTATTTTTTGTTTCTTTCTAAAGATAGTGATTTTCTTATGAGCGGATAGTGGGACTCGAACCCACGCTTCAAGCTTGGAAGGCTTACACTCTACCAACTGAGTTATATCCGCATTTTTCTTTTTCTTTTCTATTTATATAATATATAAATATTAGTTTAAAAAGGGTGTTTAAGAGTCTATTAAATCCTTTTTTGTTTTTAATAAGTCTGTAAAATCTAAAAACAAAGATTTAAGCATAACGGTCGCAACATCCAGTTTGGATGACTGGCACTCTGCCAATTGAGTTACATCCGCTTTATTCCTCCTCAAATACGCTATTCTTTCTCTTTTGATTTTTTTTGTAGAATAACTTTTTCTTTATAATATTATTATATAATAATCTCTTTCATTTTGAAACATAATTTCTAACCTTTTTATACTTGATATATATCATTGACCCAGCTTCAAATAAAATCGTTAAGTCAATAATATAATCAAGTATAATTAAATTTAATATTCAAATAATCGCTTATTAATTGTGTTATTATGAATTTTCAATTTATAACCGAACTTTTAAAAGATTCATCTATCAATCAAGTTTTATATAATTTATCTAAAACTAACAGAGGCTTGCCAAACGAAAGCTAATAAAATAAATAAAACAGGGATGATAGGTAAAACATCAACAATTGGCGAAAAAGGTGCGTAAGCTTCAGGAAGTTTTGCAATTACCATTACTAAATTTGCCATAAAATTACTTCAATATATATTAATTTTTCAATTTAAGTATGTTTGTGGTGTATATAAATCAAGTTTTATAACACAAAAAAAGAAAATTTCTCTTTAGAACTAGACTCTTTCTGATTTTCTATCTTATTTTTTAGGCTACATCTTGAAAAATATGGAACACAGCGTGAAAAGTAACGTTCTTAATCTGAGAGTCTATTTTTTAACAAACACTACTTTAAATTATGCTCACCTTAGAGCTATATTTCTTTCAATCTATGCTTATAAATATCATTAAACAATAATATCTATTATTGTAACATAATATATTGTTAGAACAATCCTGGAATTGAGAAAATTTAATTAAAAAGTAAATTTGTTATTAAAGTAATCAAAAACAAGTATAGCTATTTTTTACTTAAGGCGAAACTAGTTTAGTTCTTTAAAACTCCTAATCTGATTTTCAGACTTAAACATTCAAAGATTGCATGATTCAATTCAATGACATTCATTGATTATTTTTAGATAAAATAATGTGTGCAATCTGGTCTAGCTTCCCATAATACTAAGAAAGACTTTCTACAAAACTTTTATAAATAAGATTCTTTTCTTCTCTTTTTTAATAGGCGGCACCCGGATTCGAACTGGGGAATAAAGGATTTGCAATCCTCTGCCTTACCACTTGGCTATACCGCCTTTTTAGGAAATTTTCCTTTTTATATATTAGCACTATAGACGGAAAAAACTAGGATGTTAAAAAAGAGAGAGAAGCTAAAGCTATAATCAGTTAAAAAACAGGTTTGTATAAAAAAAGATTTATAATCTGTTAAGATTCTGTGGTTTTAAAAACGTAATACTATTAAAATAGTATTAGACTTTTTGTTAACTTTAAGAAAAATAAAATAAGAAATACACTTTAATTTATCTCTATTTTATTTTTCTTAGAGTTAAAAATGGAACAGTAATGTGTAGCCCAGTTTAAATAGAATACACCGATTTCCTAAAAGAATTAGTTTTGAGTTAAAATTCTATTTTTTAAGAATTCGTTGAAGTCCCTTGTTTAGAATCTCCTTCAGATATGCCTTCAGGTTTTGTTTTTAAAGCTTCACGAGCTAAAAATAAAGATCTTACAACTTGTTTTTCTACTTTCTTTTTCCAAGCATTTTTTCGGATATTTTTCTTTGCTTTTGAAGTACGTTTTTGTTAACCTAAGGCGTTTATTTCTTTAATTTTGCAAAAGAAACGAAATAAGATTAAAGAATTAAACCTCGGATTCCAAACCATTTTTGAGATTTTGTTCTCAAATGGCTTTTCTTTTTTTGTCAGGTTCTTATTTAAAAGTTTTTATATAAAAAACACTTTCGTGTGAAACTCGAGATGACTTCACAAAACAGGACTTTGGGCAAGTAAATAAAATCAATAAAATACAATAGTTGATTCTAAAAGTTCTTGCTTTATTATAAATCATGAATTTTGTACTTTTTTCTTCCATTCATTATCAAATATCTTTAATTTCTGTAATTGTAATTGATTGTTAATTTCGCCACATTCACTTACAAAAAATTTAATAAATATTTTCAATTTAAGAGTCACGGGTACATTAAAAACTATTTCATGACGGCCCCGCCCCTAAAATGGGAAAATTTAGTTTTTAACAAACTGTCTAGGATTACTTTCTTATTCAGATTAACTTTTTCATGAGTGAAATTTATAAAAAAAAAAAATACAGAAGAGTTACAAACTCTATTTGTTTATAATAAAGTTTATAACTTTTCTGTATTTTAATAGGGCTTTTAAAAAACTGAAATGCTAAACACACCAGAGCAATATTAAAGACACCTGTATTGTAAATTTAGTACGAAGAATTTCGATTTTGATTTTTTAATTTCCTATATTAAGGTATATTTTTCCTTTTATGTAAAGAAAGGTTTGAAAAATCCATATCGAATAAAATCTTTGATTTTATTCGAGATCCGACGGCCGAAAGAAAACTCGTAGAGTTTTCTCCCGCCTAGCGCGTTTAGCGCAGCGGTGAGAGGGCCGTAAAACGGTCTCGGCCTTCGGCCGTCGCATAGGATTTTGTATATATCTATAAATCCTTATATTTTGCCATAAAATTAACAAAAGTCGCGGAAGAAAATTTAGACCCCCCCGTTTTCTTTGAAAACGAGGGGTCTCGCGGAAACTTTGTTTCCGCGATACTGTAAATTTTTTATTTTCTACGAAAACGGCGAGTTTTGTCCCGGAAACGAAGTTTCCTCGACAAGAGAACTAAAAAAGAAGTAATTGTGTAAAAGCTTCAGGATCACAAATTGATAATTGAGCTAAAACTTTACGATTCAGCTGAATCGAACGCGTTTTTAAATAAAAAATGAATTCAGAGTAATTTAATCCATAGCGTCTAACAGCTGCATTTAAACGAGTAATCCAAATACTTCGGAAGTCACGTTTTTTTTTTCTACGATTAGCGTAAGAATAACGTAAAGCTTTCATATTTTGTTGTTTTGCTGTACGATATAGAACTGAAGCTGAACCACGGAAACCTTTATTTAATTTTAGGATTTTTTTATGGCGTTTACGAGAAACATTACCACGTTTTACACGAGTCATTTTTAGGTATAATTATATTCCTTAATAGATAAGGAAGATTTGTTTTAAGCTTTTTTCTTTTTTGCCTAAGACGCTTCGGGTAAAAATCAAATATTTTAACTTTTGAAAGAAGATTAAATTTAGTTAATATTTCTCTTTTAAAGAATATCTAAAAAAGTAAATAAGCTTTAAGTTAATCAATTTTTGTCAGTTTTTTTTCTATAGCAGAAACGAAGTTGACTATAAGAAATTTTTAAAAAGCTTTAGATTAATTTAATAAAAAGATGTGCCCTTTTTCGTCACTAAACTTACTTTTCTAAAAGCTTTTAAGATTTAACAATAAAAAACATATTAAATTTTAAAGGTCTTTGTAAACTGTATAGAACAAAGTGTATTTAAAACATTATTTTTTAATTGTAGGTACAAAGAATTAATGTTTGTACAAAAGTTTGCATAGCCAGTTTAACGTTTATGACAAATTAACTTTATCACAAAAACTCGAAGAGTTTTTGTGATAACGGCACTTTTTCGTAGAAAAAGTGTCATTTGTTGGACTGTAGAAATAAATAGGTACATGGGTTACCTTAATTATAAATATTGAACTGGATAGTGTAAACCATTATCGGTCTTCGCACGTCACGGAAACGAAGTTTTCTAAACTGAAGTTTGTAATCTTTTTTTAAAAAAGATATATGTATATAATAATGTATATTAGATTAAATGGAAAGGTGGCAGAGTGGTTAATTGCACCAATTTTGAAAATTGGCGTGGCTTTGCGGTCACCGGGGGTTCGAATCCCTCCCTTTCCGATAAAAAATCAAATCATTAACGAGAAAAAAAGAAAACTGAAGAAAATGGCTAGATATATTGGACCAAAATTAAGAATTATTAGACGTATTGGTAAACTTCGTGGATTAACGCGTAAGAAACCTTTCCGTCGTGTATATCGTGGAAAAGGACCTTTAAAAGGTAAAGTTATTCCACCAGGACAACATGGCTTAGTAAAATTATTTAAAACTAGACCTTATGACTCTTGTGAGTCTGATTACTTAATTCGTCTAAAAGTAAAACAACGTCTACGTTATAACTATGGTTTAACTGAACGTCAATTAGTTAACTATGTTCGAAAAGCAAAGAAAATTAAAGAAGCTACAGGACAAGTTTTACTTCAATTATTGGAAATGCGCTTAGACAATATTGTTTTTCGTTTAAACATGGCTCCTACTATTGTTGCTGCTCGCCAATTTATTAGTCATGGACATATACGTGTAAATAACAAAAAAGTAAATATTCCAAGTTATATGTGTAAACCTAAAGATGTTATTTCTGTTGCTATGAAGGAAAAATCCCTTACTCTTGTGAATAAAAACTTAAATGAATATTATCAACGTATGCGTTTTTACAAAAAACGTTTAGAAAAAACAATTGCGTTCGTTCTATTTCAGTTAAAACTTGTTCCAAATATGGGCTCTGCTTTACAATTAATTAACGGTTCAGACACAGTATTAAAAATTAATAATAAGCGTGTTCGTAATCCTAATCATATTTGTAATCCAAGAGACGTTTTATCTATTACAACAAGTGAAGGTTCGCGTCAAATCAAACTATCTTAATTTAGATGATTTTATAAATTACCCATTAGGGTCCAATTTAAATGTTTTGTTTCAAAAGAATTGCAAAAAAAGGTTTTGATATCTTTTATGTCTATCTAAACAAAACAAAAAAGGAGATGTAATATACACAAATAATTCTAAATCAATTCAAATTTAATTGGTTTTATATCGTAAAAATCGAAAAAAAAAAAATTATATGGCTGTACCAAGTGCGACTCGTTTAAAAAGAAAAGTTTAATATAACCAAGCATATCATTGTCATTTATTGTTTCTGTTCCCCCTTTAAAACCACTAAACTCGCTTTTTTGAAGATTAAAAAAATAGAGTACTACATTCAAATGATATAAAACTATTTATTTGAGTAAGGAAAGGCAATTCTGAAATTTTTTGTGGGCAAATGGCACCCTTTCCCCAAAATTTTTGCATTTATTTCGATGATTCTTGAACAGACTTTATACTTAAAAAAATTGTAATAAAAAATCATAAATCATATTTTCGTAAAGTTTTAGACATTTGTTGCTTTCAATGTTGCAGGCAATCAAAAAAGCAGACAGTTCGAAAAAACAAGATTTCATGAATTGTTAAAAAGTAAGGCTAATATCATTAAGGAATTGAAAAGGAAAGTTTTTTTCCCAAAATTTTTGGTTTTTTGGGGATTCTTAAAAAGCAACAATTAATCTATAATTTTTACATTCATATAGATAATTAGCTTTGACGTAGATACCTCTAGTAAAAAGGTTTTCATTGCGTTTTAAAGTATCTATACTTTTTGCGTTTCATTTTTGTTTTTTCTAAAAAAATATCGTATTTATTAAAAATACAAACGAAATGAAACAAAGTTTTTTCTTCAAATCTTATACTCTTTCCCTATTTCATTATATTTCAAGCCTATCTTTTTTTTATTCAACTTTAACGAGGATATTCTCTATTGAAAAAGAGTCTCATCTATCAGTTATTGATAATTTCTTTATCTTTAAAAATATGGTCAACAAAGATATCGTAGAGAATTAGGATTCTTTTTTAAAATGTTAACGGAAAATCATATAAAGGTTTTTAATTTACTATGTGAATTCATTACGGGCGACGGACATTCATTACGGGCGGAGCCGTCGCGCTTTAAATATATTTTTCACTTTCCTGAGAATTATAAGATCTATTTATTGTTATTGGTTTCCTCTTCGTACGTTTAATAAAAAGACTTTTTATTTTGTAGGTTCGGAAGAGATACGGGAACTAAAAAACTAAAGTTCCTGTATCTCTTCCTTTATTCATTTTTTAACCTCGTTGTTTTTTGTTATAAACACTTATGAACAATTTAATTTTTTTACATTAAATCTCAAAAAAAATTACGGCCTTGAAGGGTTAGTAAACTTCGTTTCCGGCATTTCATAGAAAAATTCACTTATTCTTGACAATAAAAAACTACATATATATAATATGTTATAAGAAAAAATTTAGAAAAAATTTTTACGACAAATCAAGCCTGTTTAACTCAATTGGCAGAGTATCGGTTTTGTAAACCGAAGGTTGCTATCTTTACTAAGGATTTAGTTATTGTATAATATAAATTAGTATAAAAAAAGAAAAATCAGCCTCTTTAACTCAATAGGTAGAGTATTGGTTTTGTAAACCAAAAGTTGCAGGTTCGATTCCTGTAGGAGGCTAGGGAAGAAGGTAATATCCGTAATCGACCTAAAAAAAGAATACAAGGAAAATACACATGTATGTAATGTACACTATTATATTCACCTTATTTTAGTTTTAGAAAAATCACATCTTATCTTTTTGCGTATAGCTCTCATAAAGCTTTATGAACAATATTAGATTAATTAAAGAAAAAAACATTATTTAAAAAAATAACCATTAATCTTTTTCAAATTCAAGATTTCATAAAAGAAATCTTACCCCTTTTCTATTTAATTTCACTTTTCTTTTTTTTTGTTCTTTTCTTTTTTCTTGTTCTTTTCTTTTTTCGAATTTCAGAATTTTTTTTGTTTAAAAAAGAAAAAAAACAACAAGTCGTACTTTCAGCTACAGATCTAGCTTCTAACCAAAGTTTATCAAGTGATTATTTTGTTTTAACTTCCGATGGTTTTAAAAATATTGGAGAAATTACAGTAAACGATAAAATTGCAGTTCGCATAAAAGATGAATTTATTGAATACAAAAATCCAAAAAAAGTTATTAGTACCCCATATTCCGGCAAAATGTACAATGTAGAAACGCGTGGCCTAAGCATTCTTTGTACGCCAAATCATTTATTGTATATTTTTCGCGGCCGTGTACGTGGCAAAAACACGCCATGGGAATTAGTTCCTGCAAAAGATATTTATAATAAAAATTTTATTGGTTTCGCTAAAACCGGAATTTGGCAAAAAAAGGATTATCAAGTTTATTTACCTGAGGTTAACATTTATAGGGGACCAAGGTTTCTTAAGAAAGAACCTTCTGTAGAAGTATCTATGCGACCTTTCTTAAAATTTACAGGTTTTTTTATTGCCGAGGGTTGGGTTTCCCCTTATAACACTCAGCGTGCAGATGCTGGTCGTATTGAAATTAGTCAAAGCAAACTGAAGGAACGTTTATGATTTGAAAATGTTTTAATTGATTTAAATTTAGCGGCTGTTCAATATTTTGCAGAAGGCTCTTATAAAGATCCTTCAAGAGGTCGTTATCTTGAAGAAAAATACCGTATTTATGATAAGCAATATTTTCAGTTTTTTAACGAACTAAATAAAGGTGCACGTTCTTCCCAAAAAAGATTACCTGACTGGACGTGGGAACTAAGCCAAACGCAGTGTTTGTGTTTACTGGAAGGTTTAATGTTCGGTGATGGTGACGTTGAGTTATGCTATTACACAGCGTCTCCAGGTTTAGCTTACGATGTTTGTCGTCTTGTTTTACATTGTGGTTACGGCTTTTCTGTCAGAATAAAAGAAATTAATCCTAATCAGGAATTTCCACCTTCGCAAAATCCTTACGTTCAAAGTATTGTTAGAAGTAACTATCCTGAATATGTGGTTAGAACTTTAGCAAAAACTAAAAATGAACCTGTTATTAACAACCAGAATACACAAGACAAGAACAGTTATGATGATAACTATATTGATTATAGTGGTATGGTTTATGACATTATTTTAGACGACAGAGTTATGTATGTATGTTGTAATGGTAGAGGTTTTTGGACAGGCTGCTGTGGTGAATCTTTAAATTAAAACGTGTATACAGTCTTTTTTAAAAATCTTTATTTTCTTTTATCTACATTGTTAGTGTTTCTTTTATTCTTTTCTATTCCGCGAATTCTATAAAAAAAAAAACGTTTTTAAAAATCTTCTCCCGTATTTTTGTTACAGTAGCTGTGCAAAGGAAACTTTTTCACTTTTAGTTTTTTCAGAAAATGAAATTTTAAATTCTTTAATGGAAAAACTAAAAGTGCAATTCCCCGAAGTAAGTTTAAAAGATTTGGAATTTTATAACGAAATTATTTACAGCTGTATTGCACAAATTTCAAATAAAGATTATTGTCTTGCAAACATTCTTTATACTCTTTTTATTAGAACATGTATATGGAAACAGGAAAAAAGTCTTTGTAATTTACAAAAAAATTCGTGTGGAATCTATGTTTTATACAATAGGGTAACACTAGCGGCTTATGTAGGCGAAAGTGTTAATATTGAAAGAAGATTTTTTGAACACTACACTCAACTTGTTTCTGGTTCTCACTTTAATAAAGGCTTATTGGAGGCAGTATCAACGTATGGCATTGATTCTATTGAATTTTTTATTTTTGATTGTGGTGAAGTGTATAATGATTCAAATTTTCGTAGAGAAAAGGAAGTATCATTAATGAATACTTGGCCAGGACCTGTTTACAATGTAAAAGACATTTATAAACGAACACGCTTAAGTGTAAAGTCCTAAAGGGGGCTTTACACTTTATTCTTTTTTTTCTTTTTAATGTTTAGAATACATTTTTAGGCTAGAAGAGTTAACATAAATGGGACATTAAATTAAGTTTTTTTAGAAGTTAACTTTTTTTTATTATTTATTATTTATTATTTATTATTTATTATTTATTATTTATTATTTATTATTTATTAGAGTATAGCTTATTTATTTGATTGTTTATCTTAAGAGGAACAGTAATTAAATAATCTGTATTCTAATATAGATTTTCTTACTTTTATCTTTTTCCTCTGATTTGCTAGTTCGACTCTAGTAGCAGGCTTTAAAATATTAGTAGTAGTAAATTAATACTACTAATTTATTAGTAACCACAAAAATAGAATTAGGAAAAAAGTTTTTATTCTGTTGGACGTACCTTTAATCAAATAAGTTGTTTTTAGATTGTATATATGATATATACATATATATCTAAATCTAAATAGTCGTGTTAGATTTTAGAGCTTGTAGCTCAGTGGACTAGAGCACATGGCTACGAACCATGTGGTCGGGGGTTCGAATCCCTCCTGGCTCAATTAAAATGTATGTATATAACTATAGTTTTATAAATGTAAGTTTATAAAACTTATCCATTTAAAAAATTAAGTTTTAAATAAGCTTTAGCCGATCAATCTAACTTCCTATCGAATAAATAATTCGTCTTAACACATTAGTACTAACGATAATTTTTCTTAAATGAACATAAATATAATTAAAATAAGATTCAAGTCAAATGAGTATTGACTTTAGTCTGAACATAGGATATATTTATCTAAACCCTTATAAGCGGGTATAGCTCAATGGTTAGAGCGACGCCTTGCCAAGGCGTAGGTTGTGCGTTCGAGTCGCATTACCCGCTAAAAATCTTTTATAAGAAAAAACGATATCGATCTATACATATAGATCGCTTGATTATTTAGGATAAAGATAAATTTATCTAAATTTATTTTTGCACTGTGTAGGAATTGAACCTACCTTAAAACGATTATGAGTCGTTTGCCTAATCCGCTCGGCCAACAGTGCTTTTTTGAAGTTTTCTTTGTGTCGGGCTCTCGCACAATAAATATAAATTCATGTACTTATGTTTTATTATTATTTATATGTATACATATTTAGCTTAATATACATATATATATGGTTTTTGTCATAGATGCTAGAAATATTTATAACGTTCATTTATATATATCGCTAGCGTCAATTTATAATTTAATAAGTAGTAATAAAACTTCCTGATCATTTAATTATTGAATTAAACGATCTAATTACACTTATTTTTAGATAATATTTTGTACTCCCCAGGTAGGACTTGAACCTACGACCCATCGGTTAACAGCCGATTGCTCTACCACTGAGCTACTGAAGATATGAAACTAACTTTGGATATACAAATATATTATATATATAAATTGTTTTTTGTTTTCTGATTCATTAAAAATGAATTAAAAGAATGATATACTGCTATTATATAAAAAACGTTTTCGTATCCGCGTTACGGCCTCGAATAAAACGCACTAGGCGGGAGAAAACTCTACGAGTTTTCTTTCGGCCGTCGGATCTCGAAGATTTTCTTCTATTTTATTCGACATAGTTTAATTATGAAAATTAAAACGGTTGTTCTAACAAAAACGAATAATTTTGACTGTATGAAAGAAATTTCAACTTGTAAAAAGTATAGTCTACAAAAAGATTCGAGCGCCTTTTTATTAGAGAAAATGCATTTTATTATTGTCATTATTCTGTCAATAATAATATAAAATTTTTACTGTAGGTATCTACAAAAATAATAACAACGAATAATAACAACAAATAATCTTTAATAAGCTATTACATTTCAAAATGAATTTTGTAACTGTTTTGTTTTTAATTGTTATGCGCTTAATAGTTAAGAAATATTTTTATGAAATTAGCTGTCTATGGTAAAGGTGGTATTGGAAAATCTACAGTAAGTTGTAATATTTCAATTGCTTTAGCTAAACGTGGAAAAAAAGTTTTACAGATTGGTTGCGATCCGAAACATGATTCAACATTCACATTAACAGGATTTTTAATCCCAACAATTATTGATACGTTACAAAGTAAAGATTATCACTATGAAGATGTATGGCCAGAAGATGTTATTTATCAAGGCTATGGTAATGTTGACTGTGTAGAAGCAGGTGGACCACCTGCTGGTGCTGGATGTGGTGGTTACGTTGTAGGAGAAACAGTTAAATTATTAAAAGAACTGAATGCGTTTTTTGAGTATGATATTATTCTTTTCGATGTTTTAGGAGATGTTGTATGTGGTGGCTTTGCTGCTCCTCTTAACTATTCTGATTATTGTATTATTGTTACCGACAATGGGTTCGATTCAATCTATGCTTGTAATAGAATAGCTTCTTCCGTTCGAGAGAAATCACGTGTACATCCACTTAGATTAGCTGGTATAATTGGAAATCGTACTTCAAAAAGAGATCTTATCGATAAATTTATCGAACATTGTCCAATGCCTGTTCTAGAAGTTATTCCACTTGTTGAAGATATTCGTATTTCACGTGTTAAAGGAAAAACTCTTTTTGAACTGGCTGAAAGCAATTCTTCTCTTTTATATATATGCGATATTTATTTATCAATAGCTGATTCATTACTTTCAGAACCTGAAGGTATAGTACCTCGTGAGCTAGGGGATCGCGAGTTATTTACTATTCTTTCTGATTTTTATTTATCGCCTATTCCTGATAACGAAAAAGGAGAAAAAAAACAGGAAGAATCACTCGATTTCTTTCTTGTTTAATTTTTTCATAGTCTAACTCATTTGACTTCCTATAATGATTAATGATCCACCATTAAATATAAATGGTGGATCAAATAATACCATTTTTCCACAACCCCTTCGTAATCGATATCGTACTACCACTTCAGTTAGAATTTATTCAACCCCCAAAATAGCCAACGATGTACCTTTTGAATTAAAAAAAGTCTTTCCTAATCAAGACTTTTATATACCAGACTCACAACCTGGCATTTATGTTCTTTTCTTTCCCCATAATAAATCCGTATATGTTGGACGACAGGCCAAAGCATAAATATTAGACGTGAAATTTTTGGGATAAAAGGTCCTCAGGCTTTGGCCTGTCGTCCTATTCTAAAACAAAATTCCGATGCCTCAGGTATACAAAATGTTAAATCATACACTCTATTACAAGGTAGTAATTTAGAAAGTCGTGGCATTCGCTTACAAAGAGAACTGCAATTTATTCAAATTGCAGGATCAGCTTCTATAAACATAGCTAGAAATACAACACAAAAAGGAAATATACGTTTTAGTTCGGATCCCTTTGTAAAAAATCCAACCTTCATTCAACGTACCAAACCGTGGTTTAACGAAAACCTGGGAACTTCAAAAAACTCAATTTTCCCATCTAATGAACCAAATGGTAGTACAGGTGTTGAAAAAAATCAATAATTAAAAAAGAGTTAGTATAAGTCTATATTCATTTTATATAAGCTTTTCTAACTCTTTTTTATACTTAATTATAATATAAATTTTATTTTAAACCCCTGCAAAAAGTTAACCTTTACTTCTTTAGTTTAAATTTTCGATATTTGTTTTTTTTGTTTTGAATTTTATGTTAAACCCCTGAAAAAAGTTAACCTTTTCTTCTTTAGTTTATTTATTCTTGTTTTACAAGTTTTAAACTTTTTTTATCTTAAACCCTTGTTAAATGTATACTTTTTGGTTTATATGAGTTAATAATAATAAGTTAGAGAATATGCAAAAGCTTTTAGCTTCGTCTTTAAATGCTGTCTTTGTCAAATTCTTGTCTAAAGGTATTTTATTTTAGAAAACAAACTTGAATATTTATAGATTCAAAAGGTTATGAGATAAAATTATAATATAAATTATAATTGTTTATTTTAAATGTGATAAATTTGATAAGTGTTTGAAGATATCTTAATTCTAAGAATTTAAGTTTTCCGAAATTCGATGCCCTATTTGCAGCAACAATCGTGTTGCTACCTCTGTTCGAGAGAAATCACGCGTACATCCACTTAGATTAGCTGGATTAATCGGAAATCGTACTTCAAAACGTGATTTAATTGATAAGTATGTTGAAGCATGTCCAATTCCAGTATTGGAAGTTCTACCTTTAATTGAAGATATGTGGGTGGAGAAGTCTTTAGGACTATCCCCCCCGTTAGATCCGTGCGAGCAGCTCTCGCTGCACACGGCTCACGCTAGCGTAAAGATGAACTTTTAAAAGTTAATGAAGGTTAGAGTTATTAGGATGTTTGTTAGAGTCCAGCAATTTGCTTAAGGCGGAGCTAATTAGGACTTTTTTTTTTCTTTTTCGCCTCCTTGGTCGGCCCGGAGGCCTCACTTGTGGGAGATCCAGAAGAAGCAGACTCAGGAGCCTGCTGCGATGCCGAGGAGCCTCCAGCCGAATTATCGGCTTGGGAGCTAACTTGCTTCTCGGCGTCACTTTTTGGTGCAGGTCCTGCAGTCGAATCCTTCTTTTCAGTATCCGGTAATCCGGATTTAGAAGGTCCGCTGCTAGCCTGAATAGCTGGAGGTGTTGGGTTACTTGATTTTCCCTCCGGGTCAGAAGGGTTTTTCTTAGTAGTCCCAGAAAGAGAGTTTCCAACTTTATTGTTTAAAGATTCTTGTGCGAGAAGAGCAGCTGCCTTTTCGCTCAAGGCTTTAAGTTTGATGGGGTTAGTCCCCACCGATTTGTCGTACTGCAACATTTCTAAAGGCGAGAGAACTCGCTCTAGCGCAGCACGGTTGATGCGGTTGTCTTGAAGGGTACTAGCTTTACCTAGAGAGATAGAGCTTTGTGGTACCCTTTTAAGTTTATCCCCGAAAATGTCTTTCTCAAGTGGTGTATTACCACCTGGAAAGAATAAAGGGTTTTCTTCAAGTATAACCGAATCTTGTGAGTCAAGCCCCATTTCTAGAATTTGGTCCCTAACTTCCTCTGAAGTAGGGCCATCTGAGAATGGAAGAGCTTCAAGTATGTCTTTTAACGTAAACGTCAAGTGTCCCGGAGGGAAGTTGAACGTTTGTCCGTTAGTTGAAGGACAACTGTTAATTAAACCTGCCATACGAGAAACCACCCCATGGAAATATTTTTCGTAATTCGTTTCGGTTGGTTTTTCAATGTAGGGAGAATTTCCGCCAGCTCCACAATCTAAATATTGTTGTATTGTGTAATTTAATAGACCAGGATCCGCTTCCATAAATGGAGCTATCTGGCAGATCCCAAGAGAAATTAGAAATCCTTGGACTTCATCTTTTCTAAGGAATCTAGCTTTATAGTACCTGTATGAAGGCGAGCGATCTACAATTGAAGCTGGAACGGAATTTAATGCAGAGCGAATCTGCACCATATTCAAAATGATAACCATGGTTACAGCACACCATAGTTTAATACCAGGAAAATATTCTAGCTCAGATAGAGCATTTAGATCGATAATAGGGAATTCTCCAATGGAAATTCCTTTGCGTCTAATGCGTAGATCTGACTTATTAATGCGTTTCTTACTTGAAGGCATAGGCAAGACTTTTTTAAAGGCCTAGGAGAGATCTTCGCCACTTGTCGGAACCTCATCCATAGGATTTTCTGGACGCGGCATGACCAGTTGGCCGTGCGTCCTTTTTGTGGCGAATAAGTGTTCAGCCCACTTACCTTGACCGCCGTGATCGTGATGAATTTTCATGTGGCAGGCCCAATGTACCAAAATTAAGTTACTGGGCGAGTTTGATCCACCTGAAGCTACTGGTTTAATGTGATGCCTGTGTATAGGTTCACCTAGGTTTTCGCCTAGAGAATTATAACAGACAGGACAAACCCAGTTTTGTTTTGAAGCCAAGTATATATCAGACTTCCTAATAAGGTCGGCGTATCCTCTTTCAAAGAGCATTATTTCCCTTTGCTTAAAATACTCCCTACATTCAGGGTTATCCTTTACTTGGTCCAATTTCACGGGCACGTAGTCTATTACCTTTCCGGCATGTTTTTTACGCCAAAACCAGAAAGCTCGGAGCATTGCGGGTCGCGAAATGTCCATTTGTAAAAGTATCCTTTACTCGGGTTTTTCTCGAGAGCAAAGTACTTTGAGACGCGCCATTGAACATTTTTGTTTTGGTGGCGGCGTTTTATAAATCGGTATTGTAGAATATACAAGTAATTATCTAGAGCTTTGAAATGTCCAAAACACTCCCAAGCTCTCTTACTGATAGCCCAACCCCGAATAACCCGGTTGCCTTTTAGGATGAGCTGTGGTGACGCTTTCCCGCTATACTGGATAAACAAACTTTTTAGTGTTGCCTTCACTTTTGTAAAGGATTTCTTAGACGGAGAGGCCATGCTAAACATTGCCTCCTCTCTTAAGAAACTGAATTCTCCAGTTTCGTCAAAACCGTGAGTCGCAAGATACTTCCTACCAAAACGTTTGGCAAGTCGTAAATTGAAACCTAGAAAGTCGAAGCCCGAGACAACATCTGTAATTTTTGTCTTGTCAGTACTTAATTCTAAGCCTCGACGCGCGAGGATAGGTTCAAGTTCACCATATAATGATTCAGCATCACGTTTTGTCCTTGTAAGAATTACAAAGTCGTCTGCGTAACGAATCATTGTGCGGCCGCGAGTATACGCTTCAAACAGCCTTCCGTTTTTCCATTCTTTAATACCCAATTCTTCAGGGATGCCATTTAATGCGATGTTGCATAAAAGGGGTGAGATGACTGAACCTTGAGGAGTACCATCGTCTGTACGGAAATAAATCCCGTCATGGAAGATACCACCTTTTAGCCATTTTTCAACCAGATTGTATCCCGGAAAGAACTCAATCCTATTTAAAAGGTACGAGTGGTCAATGCAATCAAAACACTTTGAAACATCCGCTTCGAAAACCCAAAGTTTTTTCTTTTGGTTCATTACTCGAAGTAATCGTCCAACAGCGTCATTTACTTGACGGCCGGGCCTAAAGCCATAGCTGGAAGCCTCGAATTTTGCTTCCCATTCTGGTTCTAGAGCACTTTTAATAACGAATTGTACAACCCGATCCTTTCTAGTAGGAATGCCTAAAGGGCGAAGCCTACCGTCTGGTCTTGGGATGTATATTCGTTTTACTGGCCTAGGTTTCCAGTTTAAAACTCCAAGGAGCTTTAATTCTTTATAGAGATGATAACGACCAGCAGGGGTTATCGCAATCTGCCCATCCACACCTGGTGTATGCGATTGTGTAACCTTGCGAACCGCAAGGAGTAGTAAAGAACCAGAGTTGATTAATAACCTTTGTAACCTACGTAACTTCTTAAGCTCACCTAAGCGTGAACATCTGAATATACGAAAACGTAAAGACTGAACCTCCGCTGATATATCCTTCCAAGAAAGGTTATGCCAAGAAGAGGCTGGCCTGTTTCTATCAAAAGTATTTACTTTTGGCATATCACCCAGAACATTAAATCTTTCCTAAATTCGATCAGACACGCTAGCTTAACTTTCCATTGTAAAACCGAATACCTCTTTGAGGACTCTGTTTTTGCTAAGGACAGGTTATACGATTGTTCCTGCACCTAAATTAAGGAAATTTTCCCAGTTTCCGCAGATGGTCTCCGGAAGCAAAAGCTTTCCCTTGCACTATTTCTTTCATGCAGTCCTTATCATGGATAAGTCATCATACCCATACAAAGGCCATATACGACAGGATTCTCCCGCCGCTACCAAGCGTCTAGGTAAGTGCCTATCACTTTCTTGGAGTCCAGAGATGGTTACACGTTCATCATAACATTCATATACGAGCAGTGAGGACCTGAGCAACCAAACCGGACGCATTAGTTCCACTCAAGAGGTGTCTAAGGGCCTCTTGACTACGTCATTACTCAGATGCTAAACAAGCAGCTTGTGCTTCCTATACTGTGGCTCACACGGATAACGATCCCGATATCAGGTCTCAACAGCTCTAGCCTTTATTCACATAGGCGGTGAGGCACTTACTCCTATGTGACTGTTTATTTCCCGCTTGGGGATCCTGTCCTTTTCAGTAGGGATCTGGAAATATAGGCTCAACCAAAGTGGATTGAAGGGGGGAACTAGAGCTACGGAAAAGAAGAGTTAAAATAAATCCTTCGTACCCTCGGCAGGAGCCGAACCGGCACATTGTTTATTTTTAACCTTCAAATGGAATTGAACATGAGTTCGGAAACCTTTATGAACCGTATTCTACCAATGAATGATGATGCGGCGTGCCGCACTTAGAATTTCCCGTGTTAAGGGTAAAACTCTGTTTGAAATGAGTGAAACAGAACCTGCTCTTTTATACATATGTGATATGTTTTTATCTATAGCAGATGCATTACTTTCAGAACCTGAAGGGGTTGTACCACGTGAGTTAGGTGATCGTGCTTTATTTAGATTATTATCAGATTTTTCTCTTTCACCTTCAAATGAAACTAAAAAAACAAAAACTGAATCCGAAGAATCAGCTAATAATTTAGATTTCTTCCTTGTTTAGAAACAATATCAAATTGAATGATGTGTGAAAACTTATAATTTTTACTATATGTACTTATAGAAAACTTTTCTTGGTCTTGAAAAAGAGTTTTCTTTTTCTCTTTTTCTCCCGGCCCAAAGGGTTAGGCCCCAAAAGAGGCCGTCAAACTTTGTTTCCGCGACAGAGAAGTTTTTTTTACTATAGATGCTTGCGGCTAAAAATGAAAATTTATTTTTGCTCCTTAATAAAAATGATATAATTCACCAGTATAGTCTTTTTTAGACTATAGCCTTCGTGATGGAATTGGTAGACATCCTGGTTTTAGGAACCAGTGCTGAAAGGCGTGCCGGTTCGAGTCCGGCCGAAGGCAAGTAATAGATACAGTTAAAAAACTGTAATTTACTATTACTTAACGGTAAACGGAACGTAGAAAATTTCGTTTTCTAATTATAAAGCAAAGTTATATTCGTTCATGGTGGTATACAAAAACCAATTTATATATATATTTTGGTTTTGAGTAAATCGTAGACATAGAACGATGTTTAAAAAAAAGAAAAATTATGCCAATTGGTGTTCCACGTATTATTTATAGTTGGGGAGAAGAGCTACCAGCTCAATGGACGGATATTTACAATTTTATTTTCCGCAGACGAATGGTGTTTCTAATGCAATATTTAGATGATGAACTTTGTAACCAAATTTGTGGTTTATTAATTAATATTCATATGGAAGATCGTTCAAAGGAACTTGAAAAGAATGAAACAGAAGCTGGAGGCTCAACACCTCGTGATAAAAAAGGAGATAGTGCGTCAGCTTTTGCAAACAAAAAAAATAGATCTCCAGAAGATTTATTAAATTCTGATGAAGATTTAGGTATTGATGATATTGATACTTTAGAACAGTTAACATTACAAAAAATAACAAAAGAATGGTTAAATTGGAACTCACAATTTTTTGATTATTCGGATGAACCGTATCTATATTATTTAGCACAAACCTTATCTAAGGATTTTGGAAATGGAAATAATCCTGCACGTTCGCCTTATGATTTTAATGCACCACAATTTTTTAATACTTTAAAAAGCAATTCTGTTAATTCTCAAAACAAAAATTTAGGAGTAGGAGGTAGTACACCTTCTGGTAAAGGATTAGATATTTACTCTGCATTTAGAACAAGCTCTGGGTTAACAAGCCCAGAAAATTACAGTTTAAATGAAATGCACCCGTTATTTGGTGGATCTTCAAAAAAAGATCAACTTTTACAAATGTTTAAACTAGGAGAAGGTTCTCATTTTTCAAATAGTTCTTTAGGACAAAGTTCAAATGAACGTAAAAACAAAGGTATTTCAAAATTCTTATTAGACTTAGCAGGTCAAGATTTTCTCAAAAATTCTTCATCTTCTCAACAAAATAAAAATCTTTCTGAGAAAGCTTTAGGACAACGTCAATTACGTCGTGAATATAATTTAAATTCATTATCTTCAGGATTAAAACATCCTGAAAATAAGAAAGCATGGGTTTCAAGTTCTAATGAATCTTATAATGAATTCCGTGATTATTATCGTAAACAAACAGAACGTTCTTTGCTTGAAGAAGAATCAAAAAAAGTTTTTGTTATTATTAATTCGTTTGGTGGTTCAGTTGGTAATGGTATTACTGTGCATGATGCTTTACAATTCATTAAAGCAGGTTCATTAACTTTAGGACTTGGTGTTGCCGCGTCTGCTTCTTCATTAGTATTAGCTGGTGGTACTATTGGTGAACGCTATGTTACTGAAGGTTGTCATACTATGATTCACCAACCAGAATCGTCATTACAAGGTCAAGCCTCAGACATTTGGATTGATAGTCAAGAAATCATGAAAATTCGTTTAGACGTTGCTGAAATTTATTCTCTTTCAACATATCGTCCACGTCATAAAATCTTACGTGATTTAGATCGTGATTTCTATTTAACTGCGCCAGAAACAATTGCTTATGGTTTAGCTGATGAAATTGCAACAAATGAAGTTATGCATGAAATTGTTGAAATGACAGCAAAAGTTTGGGATGTTTATGATGGAAAACAACAACGTTTATTAGAAAGTCGTGAAAGTGCGTCTTCAGGCTCAGAAACACAAACGCAAAGTTAAATTTACCCCCTAAGGATTAGGAAATTTTATTTGCGTTATTGTTAACTTTCAAAAGTTTAAAAGAGTTTATGTATTTATAAATACATATCGAATAAAATCTTCGAATTTTATTCGATATCCGACGTCCGAAAGAAAACTCGTAGAGTTTTCTTTCGGACGTCGGGTACATTTAAATAAACTGAAATACTATTTATGAGTTGGGGTTGAACTTCCCCAACTCATAAAACAAAGAACATGGTTAAAAACCATATCCGCGTTTTAGAAGGGCCGTAAAACGCGCTAGGCGGGAGAAAACTCGTAGAGTTTTCTTTCGGCCGTCGGATCTCAAATAAAATCGAACATGTTATTCGAGGTAGATAAAATATTCTCTAGGAATTTCATTAAAACGATTTATAATTTTTACTCATAAATTATAACAAAAACAGCAATACGATCCATTTACGACAGCATTTCTACTTTTATTCTTTGATGGAAACTTTGCCTCCTTGTTCTTCGAGGAGTTTTTATTATTATTGAGGATTCTATTTGATGGCAGGGGCAGGATTTGAACCTGCGACCTTGGGATTATGAGCCCCACGAGCTACCAGACTGCTCTACCCTGCTTTAAAAAACTTTTAATTATTAATATAATTATATACTTATATTTTCTGAATGTCAATTCATAAAAGAAAAAATGAATAATATTTTTCATTAATGAGTAAAGATAACTATAATTTCCGTTGGTTAAGTCTATTTTTAATTATTCAAGACTGTTACATAAAACACACATTATTCCTTTATTCCTTTATTCCTTTATTCCTTTATTCCTTTATTCCTTTATTCCTTTATTCCTTTATTTCTTTATTCCTTTATTTCTTTATTTAATTGTTTTAAATAAACACGTTTTCATTAAATATAGATTTATATTTACTCACTTTAACCAAAAAAAGGAAAAAATTTAAATTTGATTAGATTAAAGTACATTGAGCACATATTACTAGCTGAGAAGCATAATATATGTATACTCAATACACTTTAATTTTTGTTTATCTTATTATAAATTGCCTTCTAGATAAGTTTTGCACCTTTTAGAAGACCAAAGTAGATTGTTAGGGTAAAACCTAACGCGCCTACTAATAATACAACATAACTTGAAATTGTAACCATAAAAATCGTATTTGTATTTTAAAATCATAAAAAAATAAACATTTGTATACTTTGGAAATCTTTCTTTGTTTGAGATACAATCAATTAAAAAAAGAAATACGATATACAAATGTTTTATTTCTGACAAAGAAGAAAATCGTGAGCTTTTCATTAAAACAACAATTTTTACTGTTGTATAATTAAGTAAACAGTTTTTTTTTATTAAGTGTGGTCCGAAGCCTTGTCGGGCTTCGGACCAAAGTTTTTTGTTCTTTTTTAACGAAAAGTTTAATTTACTTCGAAATTATGATTGATTAATTCTAAAGTTTTTTGTGTTAAAAACTTTTATGTAGTAGATTTCAAACAAAGAAAGGTTAAGTAACTTTTCTTTCAATTTAAGATATTAGATTGATAAATCCATCCTTATTTTATCTTTAAAAGAATTAATATGCTAAACCTAAGCTTCGTGTACTTTCAGACCCTAAATAAACACGTATACTTAAAAAATCTGTTGGACATGCTGTTTCGCAACGTTTACAACCAACACAATCTTCAGTACGAGGAGAAGAGGCCATTTGAGCAGCTTTACAACCATCCCAAGGTACCATCTCCAAAACATCTAAAGGACAAGCTCGTACACATTGTGTACAACCAATACAAGTATCATAAATTTTTACAACATGAGACATAATTTTTTTTATTTTATTTTTTCTTAAAAGATAGAGATTTTCTTATTGCCAGGAACCAGGATTGAACTGGTGACACAAGGATTTTCAATCCTCTGCTCTACCACTGAGCTACCCCGGCATTTGTTTTTTATTTTCATATAATTATATAACTAGAATATAGTTAAAATTTCGCATTTCAAAGATTATCTAGTAGACATCCTGTTTGAAAGCTATCATTTACGCTGTATGTATTGTCATTGTCTATGTGTAAACTTTTTTGTTTTAAAAGCGTTCATTGACAAGATAGAAATAAAAAAGAAAGAAGAAAGACAAAAGAATTTTGTCCTTAAGCTTTCTCCTTTCTTTTTATTGAAAGATTGCTAAGTCTTTTTAGGATTTAGCATGAAACTCCAGTTTTTAGTAAAAACTGGAGTTTCTGCCATATTGAATAAAATCTTAGATTTTATTCAATATAGCAGTTTTGACGAAGAAATTTATTTCTGCGCTAGAAAATATCCACATTAAAGTGAACAAAATTCGATTATAGAGCGTTACCACGAGGTAAAACTTCTTCAGGTAATGTTAATTTTTCGTGTGGTTGGTCTTGAGCAGCCATCCAAGAACGAATACCTTCATTAAGAAGAATGTTTTTAGTGTAGAATGTTTCAAACTCAGGATCTTCAGCAGCACGAATCTCTTGTGATACGAAGTCATAAGCACGTAAGTTTAAAGCTAAACCTACTACACCTAAAGCACTCATCCAAAGACCAGTAACTGGTACAAATAACATGAAGAAGTGTAACCAACGTTTGTTAGAGAAAGCTACACCAAAAATTTGTGACCAGAAACGGTTTGCAGTAACCATTGAGTAAGTTTCTTCAGCTTGTGTTGGGTTAAATGCACGGAATGTGTTTGCACCATCACCATCTTCGAATAAAGTGTTTTCTACAGTAGCACCGTGAATAGCACATAATAATGCTGCACCTAATACACCAGCTACACCCATCATGTGGAACGGGTTAAGTGTCCAGTTCATGCTGTTACACATAGGCTCTTTATCCTATGCACTTCTCAGTAATGAGAAGTATCGGACTATATCATAATGCTTTAATTCTTTTCAATTGAAAAGAATTAAAGCATCCCAGGAACTCGTGGAGGTATAACCTCTAGTCTCTGCACCTTCTTATCAGAGACGAATAAACACAAATATTTAAATAAATAAATAACTAAAAAAAAGAAGCTGACGGCCCCGAAAGGGTAGGAAACAAAGTTTCCGTCACTTAAACCTTTGAGCCGTCAGAAATAAAAAGAAATAGAAAATAAGGACTATTCCGCGTTTTTTCTGTATAAAAACCTACGCAGATCTCGAAGAAGTATAACTTCTTCGACGTGATTTACTTTTTATATCTACCTGTGTTATCGCGTTTATAGTTTAATGCTTTTGTTTTTTGTTTTTCATGACCGCAACAAGGTAAACCATTTTTACATCGTTTATAATTGTGTACTGTAGTCTCAAAAATTTCATTATGCTTATTGCATTTGATTGTAAAACGAGAATGAATATTCTCGTATTTACCCGTTAACACAGAATGATTTAAAGAATAAGCTAATTCTTTTAATTGTTCTGTCTTTTTTTCACGTGAAGAACGACTATGTGTTATTATTTCTTCTACTGATAAGCTTGGCTCATGGTTTTCTGTTTTCCAAGGAAAATTTTCTGAGTTCCACTGATGATACTGTGCTAAATATCTTTCAAAATCCGCAGTTGTAACTTCACCAGCTCCGAAAATTCTATGAAAATCTTGATGTATTTCTTTTGAAATACATACACCATTATTGATGTCATATCTTCCCTCTATACACCAATTCCAAGCGTTTAAATGGTGACAAGCAAGATAATTTTTGCGGGTTTCCCCGGTTATAAAACATCTAAAATTTGATTTTTCTTTTACACCTTTAATCCAAGCTTCTCGTTTTTCAGGATTAGAATCTCTCTGTTTTCCCATGCCATGTCTGTAAGATGGATGGTCTTTCCCTACTTGACCTTTTTTTATACCGTTTACAGGTTTTTTACCCTTGTTAGTTATACTTATTTTTAATCGAGTTTCTAACGATCGTTTATAAACCTTACCACGTTTATTTTTTAAACGTGGTGAACAGTCAGATTGTTCACTCCCCATTGGAGATACTTGGGATGAGCTGTTACTTAAGTAAGCAGAAAGACTTGTATCTAAACTGTCATCTTTAGTAGAGTGGGGCCGTGTAGCGCTTTCTTTGCTGGTATTGTTTTCGAGTTTTTTCTCTTTATCTGTCGCAGAAACGAAGTTTCCGCGATACCCCCCGTTTTCAATGAAAACGGGGTCTGAATTTAAATTGAAATTTTGCATAAAATTTATAATGACTATTCATTATTAATATCTAATCAAAGAAAAACGCTTTTTAAAAAGCTTTTATATAAACGATTCTGTTAGCTTTTTAATGAACAGGACTGTAGTCGTAAAGTTATAACCAAAGTATTTGTTATTGTATTGATATTAACAATATCATAAAATGTATTATGATATAACCTAAAGTGTATTACGGAACAACCTAAAAGTTTATTTTGGAAAAATCTAAAGTGTAATTTGGATTGTGGATTTTCAGTTAGACAACGAAGTTGCCATCACCTTGGAAATACAGATTTCCCATGATTTCCCCCGGTTTTTAAGGTTTTTCATCACATTTTACAATGTGACTTCACTACTAAAAATGAAAACCTTGGAAGAAAAGAATGAAACGGAAGATAGCTGCAACACCAAAACTTGGTGCGAAGAACCATCCTGATTGTCCTAATGGGTAAATTAAGAATACAGAAACGAATACAGCAATAGGAGCTGAGAAAGCAATAGCGTTATATGGACGTAAGTTTACTGAACGTGCAATTTCGAATTGACGTAACATGAAACCAATTAAACCAAAAGCACCATGTAAAGCTACGAATGCCCATAATCCACCAAGTTGGAACCAACGTGTTAAATCACCTTGTGCTTCAGGACCCCATACAAATAATAATGAATGTCCTAAACTGTTAGCTGGTGTTGAAACAGCAGCTGTTAAGAAGTTACAACCTTCAATGTAAGAACTAGCTAAACCATGAGTATACCATGAACTTACAAAAGTTGTACCAGTTAACCATCCACCAACTGCGAAATAAGCACATGGTAATAGTAATAAGCCTGACCAACCTACAAATACGAAACGGTCTTGGCGTAACCAGTCATCCGCATCATCAAACCAAGTTCGTTTTTCTTGATAAGTACCAATCGCAATAGTCATTGCGTACATCTCCTTTATAATTTTTATAATTCATCATATCGTTTATTAAATAAAAACCTTTATTGCATTTATAAATATAGCAAAAGAAAAAGATTTTGCAAAATTTCTAGACGGGAGAAAACTCGTAGAGTTTTCTTTCGGCCGTCGCGTTTATTCGAGGCCGTAACGCGGAGATAGTTTATAGACTTTGGAAAACTAAAAAAAAAAGAAAATGAATAACTATAATTTTTTATTACATACATTTTAGTTTTAGAATTGTTAGACTGTGAATGTTTGAACAATTAAACGGATAAACCTTAAACTGGTAGTGTATTTGTTAGACGAAGATAAAAAAAATACGCTTGATATACTAAATTGTTTTTTCACAAGATATTATCCTTAAAAAAGAGTTACATTAAAACGTTAGTAGCTTTTTGGTGCATTTAGGTGAATAACCTTTGCAATTAAATTCTACATAAAAAACGTTATAATAATATTATAAGTTAAAGACGAATTACACTTTATTTTATTTTAAAATTTTTCAATAGTAATTTGTACGAAGCTCTGTCGAGTTTCGTACGACACTATGAGAAAACAAAAATAAGGTTGCCAAAAATCTGTATATGTGCGAAGCCCTGTCGGGCTTCGCACGTGACGGAAACTTCGTTTCCTAAAGCAGATAAAAATTTACTTTTCGAAATTCAACTTTAGATTTTTATGGCAAATTACAAAAGAAAGATTATAGTCCAAATATATTTTTTTATCAAATGTAACCTGTTTGATAAAAGCTCGAAACTTTCCGTTTCGAATTTTAGAATGATTCTGACATTCTTAGAGTGCTTGAGCCGTATGCGGTTAAAACTGCAAGTACGGTTCTACGGGAGGTTTTCTTTTAAATCTACCCTACAAAACCTGGTCATTTTTCTCGTTCATTAGCAAAAGGTCCAAATACTACTACTTGGATTTGGAATCTTCATGCAGATGCTCATGACTTTGATAACCATACTTCAGATTTAGAAGAAATCTCAAGAAAGGTTTTTAGTGCGCATTTTGGACAATTAGGTATTATTTTAATTTGGTTAAGTGGGTGCGACACGAAGTAACTTCAATTCCTATTGGAAAATAAATGAATGTTGTAAAAATGAAAAGAAATTGTATAAATAATCTTAAAAATTTATTCGTTTTACAATCTTTAAACGATTTTTATAAAACATAAGACCATTCATTTATAAGCTTTCTATATAAAAGTGTGTTATTAGGCTCAAAATATTTATTGTTATTGAGCTATTTACCCTAAAAAAAATCTTTTTCTATCTAGATTTTTTGACTTTACGAAATATTCATGATGAGACTACACTATTACATTATTATGTTGATATAGTCTTAATTATTGAAATTAAAAACACGCAGGACTTTAAAAAAGAAAAAGGAATAAACAATTTATTCTTGTTTACTAATCTAGAAAACTCAATTCTAAAAAGAAAAGCATAAATTATATGTGTTTAAATATTAAACTTTCATTTATTTTTCCAAAAATAGACTCTACTATCGTATTTTTGGTTAATGTTATATACAAAATGAAGAACTCTCTTGTAATCTTTCTTAAATATTGACTTCTCAAGGGTTAAGACCAAAAGAATTAGGAAACTTCGTTTCCGTCGAAAGCAAAAACATTTAAAGTTTGTAATGCATTGCAAGAGAAAATGAGCTAAGTTTTCTTTTTATAAAGTTTGTAATTGAAGTTTAACGTGTAAATCTGATCAAAATCAAAGATATCTGTTATACATTCTCCTAAAAGAAAAACAATAAATTGTTTTTCTTTGATACTTATTGTTTTGACAGACAGGAAATTCGAAAACGAGATATTGATTATATGCAAATCATAATACATTGAAAGCAAGAAAGAGTTTTGAGTAGACCTTTTTATTTTAAATAACTTCTTAAAAAAGTTACAAAAACTCTTTATAATCAATCTTGGATTTTTCCATTATTTTATTAAGTTTTTTTTTCAAAAAAAACTTAATAAATAAAGAACTCTACTTCGAATGTGTTCGTATTTTTTATTCGCATTACAAAAATAAATATATATTTTTTTAACGCAAGTTTGTATTTGTTTATTGTTAAAAAACAGTTAAAACTAAACATTTGTGTAAACTTTGTTCACGTTTTAGCTTAATCTTATGTTTTTAAAATGTTTAAAAAACGCTATTAATTTTATTGTCTCTTTTTGGCCAGAGTGGACATATATGACTATGAATCTTAGAGCTAATAACAACTCTTTATTTAATTATTTAATTATTTAATTATTTAATTATTTAATTTAAGGCAGTTTTTTTATATATCAATTTCATATTTTAATTGCTATATAAAATGTAAATTCCCTTAAATCTCATTATATACTATTCTAAGCTTTTAAAAAAATTCAGTATGGTGCGAAGACTGACAGGTCTTCGCACCTAAAACTTTGTTTCCATGACATTCTTTTTATTTGATTTGAAGAAAACAGAAACTGAATTTTATATATATTTTATGTAGATAAAATCTTCTAGTAATAGAAGAATATTCCTTTTAGAAAAATTATTGTTTATTGTAAAAGAAATAAGTAGTTTATAAATAGTTTATTATGAATAGCAAAAACGAGGACTCATTTTATATTTTTACGAATATAGAATAAATAAAAAACACCATTATTATAAAGGAATAAATAGAATTTATTTATTCTAATTTTATTATAAGAATGAGACGTTTATCGTTAGAAAAAGACTTTAAACTGTCGAGTTTTTATATTCTTAATATTGTTTAATGTCTATATTTGTTTAAAAATGAGTGATTTTGCTTTGTATTTATGGCCTTACTGGGCTTTTGAAGGTTTAATCTAAAAATTATGTCAAACATTGGAACTACTGGACGTATTCCTTTATGGCTTGTTGGTACAGTTGTAGGTATTTTAGCTATTGGTTTATTAACTATTTTCTTTTATGGTTCTTACGTAGGTTTAGGATCTTCTCAGTAAAAATGAAATTTAGATACAACGATAATGTATCCATTTTCAAAAAGTATCTTGAAAATGGATACATTATTTAATCTTCTTCTTAAAGAAGATATTTATAAATTTAAAGAAGACTATACCCCAAAATTTCCCTCCCAAAAATTTTCAGTTTAAAAAATTTTCAGTTTAAGTGTATGCAAAAACTTTGTTTTCCTACTATCTGTTTTTTAACAGATATGTCTTGTTTAATTTAGCTATAATCTCTTTTTAGTTTATATAGCGATAGCGTGAGCGTAGCTCACTAAGAAAAAAGTAACGTTTTTAGAGATATAACCTCCTTTCTAACTTTAAAACTTTAAGAAGGCTACCTTGTCGGTTTGCTAAAAATAACTATGCGACGGCCGAAGGCCTAGCGCGTTACGGCCTCTAACAAAATGCGCTAGGCGGGAGAAAACTCTACGAGTTTTCTTTCGGCCGTCAGATCTAGAATAAAATCAAAGATTTTATTCGATATGATAAAAACAGTTACTCTATCTTTTTGACAAAGGTACAGTACGTCAAGTTAATTTTTTTAATCTAATTAAGACTAAAAAAATAGAGATTGAAAAGGACTGTTATCTTTTTTCTTAAACCTTACTTATGTTTTTATAACACAGAATTGTATATTTTTATAAAAAATTTTATATCTTTTTCGAATCTTTAATCTCACACTATTAAAGATTTTTTATAACGTTGAAGAGAAAAAAAAAAGATGTATTCTCTTTCTCAATACATAGTCTAACTTTTAAGCTAAAGTGAATTCTTTTTTCTTTTTTTTATCATTTTCAATTGTTAGATTTATTACTCGACTCTTTATTACACATTATATATGATTAATCCTTTATTAGAAATTGCTGAGGTTTCCGTAGGACAACATTATTATTGGAACTTAGGAGAATTCCAATTACACGGTCAAGTTTTAATTACTACTTGGGTTGTTATTGCCATTCTTTTAACATTATCTTTAGTAGGAAACAGCAAATTAAAACCAACCCCGGATGGTTTACAAAATTTTACTGAACTTGTAACTGAATTTATTCGTGATTTAGCAAAAACACAAATTGGTGAAGAAGATTATTTAAAATGGGTTCCCTTTATTGGAACTATGTTCTTATTCATTTTTGTTTCTAACTGGACAGGTGCATTATTTCCATACCATGTTATTGAAATTCCAAATGGAGAATTAGCTGCTCCAACAAATGATATTAATACAACAGTAGCATTAGCACTACTAACATCAATTTCATATTTTTATGCTGGAATTTCGAAAAAAGGTTTAGGCTATTTTAAACGCTATGTTTCTCCAGCTGCCTTCTTGCTTCCAATTAACGTGTTAGAGGATTTCACAAAACCTTTAAGTTTAAGTTTCCGTTTATTCGGAAACATTTTAGCAGATGAACTTGTTGTTGGAGTATTAGTTGCATTAGTTCCTTTAATTATTCCTATTCCAATTATGCTTTTAGGTGTTTTTACAAGTGCTATTCAAGCTTTAGTATTTGCTACCTTAGCAGGTGCTTATATTGGGGAAGCACTAGAATCTCACGACTAATGATTCTTTTATACTCTTCATTAAAATTTATTCTGAATCTTAATAAAGTTTTCTTTTGTTAAAATTTTATTCGAATTTAACTATTAAAGAGATAAACCTTTATTTCTTTATTTTATAATCTACTCCAATCAATAAACTAAGAAAAAAAAAATCTATTCTATATATTCAAAATAGGAAAATACTCTCTGTGAAGTTTTAGCTTGAAATTAAAGTTATTACGGAACTTTTTGTTTTTTGTTGAATACAGAAACTTATGAGCTTTGCAGACTCAACCTTCACACTTCATTTTTATATGCAATAGAAAAACGAAGTTTGTGTAGTAGTGATATTGCGAGACTCTTTGTTTCTAAGTGCAATGAAAATTGTAGAGTATTCAAATATCAATGCTAATTTTTAGCTGGGTTGAAAAAACAAACTTCAAAATGAAAGATTTTACAACATATTTATCAACAGCTCCTATTGTTGGTTTAGGCTGGGCAATTTTTACATCAGTTTTATTAATTGAAATTAACAAATTTTTTCCTGATCCTTTAGTTTTTTCTTTTTAATTAAAAAGAAACAAAGTCCATCAGATACATAAATAGAGGGAAAAGACTTTTTATTTATAAAATAAATTAAAGAGTGTCGTGCGAAGCCCTGTCGGGCTTCGCACCAATTCTTTTCTCTCTGTTTACTCAGTTATTATCTTTTTTCTCTTTATGCTTCCGTTTTAGTAAACTATAAAACAAAAAAGACTTATAACAAAAAGAAATAAAAAAAGGTCAAAAGTATACAAGTTTTATCCTTTTTTATTCAAATTTGAAATCTAAACAAGAATAAATACGTATTTTTGGACTTAAAAATTTCAAAGAAAACATTAATGAATAAAAATTTCAATAAAAAATTACATAAAATGTTAAGAATTTATTTAATTAAAATAAACTCTATTTCTCTACTGTATTTCTTTATTGCCTTTATTTTAGGAATATTGAATAAAATCGAAGATTTTATTCGAGATCCGACGGCCGAAAGAAAACTCGTAGAGTTTTCTCCCGCCTAGTGTGTTACGGCCTCGAACAAAACGCGTACATACTCACTTTTAAGAACATTAAAATAGTTTGCTTTAATAACAATAAATAAAGAATACATAAAGAAATAAACTTTTAAAGTCTATCTTATCTTAATTATTCTAAATAAACTATGCCTACAATTCAACAATTAATACGTTCAGCTCGACAAAAACAAACTACAAAAAGTAAAGCTCCCGCTTTAAAATCTTGTCCTCAACGAAGAGGAATTTGTTTACGTGTTTATACTGTAACTCCAAAAAAACCTAACTCTGCACTTCGTAAAGTAGCCCGTATTAGATTAACTTCAGGTTTTGAGGTAACTGCTTACATTCCAGGTGTAGGTCATAATCTTCAAGAACATGCTGTTGTATTAGTTCGTGGTGGAAGGGTTAAAGATTTACCAGGTGTACGTTATCATATTGTACGTGGTACATTAGATACTGCAGGTGTTAAAAACCGTGCACAAAGTCGTAGTAAATATGGTGTTAAAATGCCATCAAAAACACCAGCTAAAAAATAAAATGTAAAAGACTAAAAACTTTTCTTTTTAATAAAACGACCCCATCTAAAGGGTTAATAAACTTCGTTTACGTAAACGAAGTTTCTCTCAAAGAAAAACATTATTATCCGAAAAGAAAAACATTATTATCCGAATAGAAATTTTTTATTCTGTCGTGGAAACAAAGTTTCCGCGAGACCCCCTTTTCAAATAAAATGGGGACTTGTTATTGATTTTTTCTATTCGGATAATAGTAATAATATCTCCAAACAACTCAAAACAAAATGAGGTTTAAGAAAAATAAATTTTATACTTTTTTATTTCCTCTTCTGTGTCGTGCGAAGCCCGACAGGGCTTCGCACAGTTTTTGGGCACGAGAAAGTTTTACTTAGAATTTGTCTTATTTAAATATTATTAATTTACCTTTACAAATCGTTTACTATTTGTCGAGTTGTGGGTTTATAGTAATAGGACTTTACCCGAATAATTATCGAGGTTGAATCAAATAGCAAACATTTATCTTCTAAAGAGAATTTAAAAAAAAGAAAAACTTGAATCCATTTAAAATCTATGTTATAATTCAGCCAGACTGTTAAATAAATACTCTTTTTTACAAAAGATTGAGTAAGTTATATAAATAACTTAAATAAAATTATTTTTATTGGCGGGC
>SL_4KL_010_BRINEDRAFT_10000040_pt1 | contig 45802 bp, 41 predicted proteins | sample SodLak_010_BRINE_2_FD_10664 | JGI IMG/M metagenome (IMG submission 10664) | reverse complement strand
GACTGATCGCATAGGGTTATCCTCGGCGACGACTAACGGCACCGGGGTCAGCGACGACGACTGACGACACCGGGAGGCGAATCGGCTGTGAGGGCCACGCAGACGACTACAAAACCGATACTATCTGGATCGGACGGCCACGCTATTCAAGTACGTCGGGACTGTTATCTTCGTATGTTAGCGGCCCAGCGCAAAAGCAGCCGAAGGGGGGTGGGCTGTCAGATCACGCTGGAATCGCCATGAATTTCTCTGAGTATTTCGGGAACTCGCGGAGTTGGTTTCCCGTCCCGACCGACGGTTGGAGGATCAACTTCGTCCGCTGGCTGCTGCTCGAGGGAAACCGCTACGCCGTCACCGGGGCGCTGCTAACGATGACGTTCGTCTCGATCATCGGCATCGGAACGCTCTGGACCTTCGAGATGAATCAGCTTCTCACGGAAACCCAAGCCGTTCAGATGCTACTCAACACGTTCTTGAGTGGGATCATCCTCTTAGTCTCGATTGTTGTCTCAATTAATTCGATTATTCTTTCCTATGATATTACTCATATCGACACGCAGGAGGATCAAATCGCGGGGATGATGGATTTTCAGCGCAAGGTTGGCCGAATCACTGGCACCGAGGAGACGCCGACGAATCCGAACGCCTTCCTCAAGATGATGGCCGAAACGATCCAACAGGAAGTGAATGAGTTAGTGGCTGACATCGAGGACCTCGACGGAGCGTTCGCCGAGGACATTCAAAAGCATCTCAAGCAGATCACCGGGACCAGCGAGCATGTCGATCCCTCGATCACCGAGACCGGCGGCGGCAAGTTCAGTGCCCTGTGGATCGGGCTCGAAACGGATTACGGCCCGATGGTGAACCGGTCCCGTGAAATCGCTTCGAACTACGAACACGATCTGTCCGAGAGCGAGAGCGAGCATTTCGACACGCTGATCGAAGCGCTGGGGTTGTTCGCCACCGGACGAGAGTACTTCATCACGCTCTATTACACTCGAGAAATCGCGGAGCTCTCGCGGACGCTGCTGTTCGTCTCGCTCCCGGCGATCGTGGTGACGGCGTCGACAATCCTCGCGATCGACGCCCAGCTCCTCCCCGACATCTGGGTGTTCGGCCTCCCGCCGCTGATGATCTTCGTGGCGCTTTCGTTCACCGTTGCACTGGNCCCGTTCATCGTGTTAACGTCGTATATGCTCCGGGTGGCGACGGTCGCNCAACGAACNGCCGGCGCCGGCCCGTTCGTCTTCCAGTCCTGACCGGCTCCGNTGGGATCGCCGACAGTTTCGGAGATCGTCTACATCCGTTCTCCGGGAGCCCGCGCGTCACCCGCGCCGAATCGGCACCATTTAAGCCGCAGTCGGTACCGATCCCAAACGGATGAAACTACACGAACATCAAGCGAAGACTATCTTCGCGGATGCCGGGATCCCGGTACCGGACTCCCGGCTCGCGACGACCGTCGAGGAGGCGCTCGACGCCGTCGACGAGATCGGCTATCCGGCCGCGATCAAGGCGCAGGTCCACGTCGGCGGCCGCGGGAAGGCCGGTGGGATCAAGATCGCGACCGACCGTGACGAGGCCGAGCAGTACGCCGAGGAGATCCTCGGAATGGATCTGAAGGGGTACACCGTCGAGACGGTCCTCGTCGAATCGGGCGTCGACTTCGTCGACGAGCTGTACGTCGGCGTGACGATGGATCGCGGCGAGGGGAAGCCCGTGCTGATGGTGTCGACGGAGGGCGGCGTCGACATCGAGACGGTCGCCGAGGAGACGCCAGACGCGATCGCGCGCGAGCACGTTGACCCCGCGTTCGGGCTCCATCCGTATCAGGCCCGCAAGGTGGTTTACGAGGCCGGTGTCGACGCCGACGTCGCGCTCGACGTGGCGTCGATCCTCTCGACGCTGTACGACCTGTACGAGGACAGCGACGCCTCCGAGATCGAGGTGAATCCCGTCATGATCACGAGCGACCGCGACGTGACCGCCGCGGACGCCGTGATGAACATCGACGAGGACGCGCTGTTCCGCCAGCCCGAACTCGCCGAGCTCGCCGAGGAATCGTACGAGAACGACCTCGAGCGCAAGGCTGGTGAGTACGGCTTCGACTATGTTCGCCTGTCGGGTAACGTCGGCATTATCGGCAACGGCGCCGGGCTCGTCATGACGACGCTCGATCTCGTGGACTACTACGGTGGCAAGCCCGCTAACTTCCTCGACATCGGCGGCGGCGCCAAGGCCGAGCGCGTCACGCAAGCACTCGACATGGTCTTTTCGGACCCCAACGTCGACAGCGTCGTCTTCAATATCTTCGGCGGAATCACCCGCGGCGACGAGGTCGCCAAGGGGATCAACGAGGCGCTCGAAGGGTTCGACGAGATCCCGAAGAAGGTCGTCGTCCGCCTCGCCGGCACCAACGCAGAGGAGGGGATGGAGATCCTGAACACTGACCTGGTCGAAGTCGAGGAGACGCTGGAGGCGGCCGTCCAGCGTGCGGTAAAGAACGCGGAGGAGGTGACCCAATGAGCATTTTCGTCGACGACGACACCAGAGTGGTTGTACAGGGGATCACCGGCGGGGAAGGGAAGTTCCACGCCGGCCAGATGAGCGAGTACGGGACGAACGTCGTCGCTGGCGCCGTTCCTGGCAAGGGAGGCCAGGAGGTCGACGGCGTCCCAGTCTACGACACGGTCGATGAGGCCGTCGAGGCCGAGGACGCGGACGCGTCCGTCATCTTCGTGCCGCCGGCGTTCGCCGCGGACGCGATCTTCGAGGCGCTCGACACCGACCTCGACCTCGCCGTCGCGATCACCGAGGGCATCCCGACTCAGGACATGGCGAAGGTGAACAAGCGGCTGGGCGAGACTGACACGCGGCTGCTCGGTCCGAACTGCCCCGGGATCATCACGCCCGGCGAGGCGAAGCTCGGTATCCTCCCCGGGAACATCTTCTCGGAGGGGAACGTCGGGCTCGTCTCCCGATCGGGAACGCTGACGTACCAAGTCGTCGACAACCTCACCGAGCGGGGAATCGGCCAGACGACCGCGATCGGCATCGGCGGCGACCCGATCATCGGCACCTCGTTCATCGATGCCCTCGAAGCGTTCGAGGCCGACGAGGAGACCGACGCGGTCGTGATGTGCGGCGAGATCGGCGGTGAGGACGAAGAGCAGGCAGCGGCGTTCATCGGCGAGCACATGGACACGCCGGTCACCGGCTTTATCGCCGGACGCACGGCCCCGCCAGGTAAGCGCATGGGCCACGCAGGCGCCATCGTCTCCGGCTCTGGGACGGGGACCGCACAGTCGAAGATCGACGCGCTCAACGACGCGGGCGTCCCCGTCGGCGACACGCCCGAAGAAGTCGCCGACCACGTCGAAGGGTTCCTATAAGGGGCCGTCTCGGTCGGATCTGATCGGCGGAGACCGACCGGTTTCGAACGCTTTCGAGACGCATTTGAGCCGTGTTCGGTCGTCAGTGACTCAGCGCCCACGGATAGCCACCGTGGCCGTCCTGCTCGCTCTCGTGGCCGTGGCTGTGTCCGTGAGCGTCTCTCTCGTGCTCGTGTCCTCCGTGATCCTCGGTCCCGTCTGCATCGAGGACGTCGTCGATGCGAAGCAGGAGCACTGCAGTCTCCACGGCGGTTGCGAGACAGTTGATCGGAACGGTGACCGGTTCGAGAACACCGACATCGAGCATGTCGCGCGGGCTCCCGGAGCGGCTGACACCGACGCCGGGTTCTCCACCGTGATGTCGCTCTCGGATCGCAGCGAGCGCGTCGATCGGGTCGGCACCGGCATTGCTCGCGAGCGTTCGTGGGATCTCGGTCACCGCGTCGGCAAACGCCTCGACAGCGAGCGCCGAACGGTCACCGACCCCCGCTGCGCGGCTCTCGACGGCTCGAGAGACCGCGATCATCCCCGCCCCACCGCCAGGGACGACCCCGCCGCGCTGCGCGGCGTGACGAACGACGGCGATACCCTCATCGACGATTCGTCGTGTCTCCTCGGCCACGTGGGGCGTGCCGCCGCGGAGGACGACTGATGTGTGTGATTCTGCAGGGAGACCGGTGGCCGTGAGGACGTTGCTCGGACCGATTCGCCGTCGTCGGACTGTTCCGGCTGATCCAAGGCTGTCAGCATCGAGGTCGGAGACATCGTGGACGACGGACGCGTTTGTGGCACGAGCGAGGGCGTCAAACTCGTCGCGCCGGGTGCGCTCGATCGAGAGCACGCCCGCCCGGGCGAGCTCCGTACGGACGGCGTCGTCGATCGACCGATGGCACGCGAGCACGTCCACGCCGAGGCCGACTACGGTACGGTGAATGTCGTTCGTCGCTTCCCGCTCGTGTCCGTGGACGGCCGCGAGACCGTCGGCGTCTCTGACGACGACCGTTCCGGCCGCTTTCGCGCCAATCGGCTGTATTTCGTCTCCGACGAGCGCGAGCGTCGGCGATCTGAGCACCTGACCGATCGGTGTCTCCGGCCTGTCGAGACTCGTCGAGGAGGAGTCCGCGTCGATGAGGATCCCATCGATCCGCTCGGAGTCTGAGAGCTCGCCGCCGGGATACGCGTGGAGGGTGAGCGTCGTCGCGTCGAAGTTGACCGATCGCAGCGCCGAGAGAGTTAGGTCTGCGAACTGCTCTGTCGCGCTCGCGTCCCAGCGGCCGGTAACCGCAGTCGACGCTACGGCACGTAGCGTCGTGTCGTCGCCCGAATCGACCGGAACCGCGAGCTGACGGAGCGTCTCCTCGGCGCATTCGGCGGCAAGCAGGTAGCCGTCCACGATCGACGTCGGGTGGAGCCCCTGTGCGACGAGCCGCTCAGCCCTCCCGAGCAGTTCGCCGATCAGGAGCGCCGTGGTCGTGGTCCCGTCGCCGATACGGCGTGCCTGCGTTCTGACGGCGTTTCGAACGACGCGGCCGGTCGGAGCGTCGACCGCCAACCCGTCAAGTACTGTTGCCCCGGTGTTGGTTACGATCACGGTTCCCGACCGGTCGATCACCATCTTATCCAGCCCGTTAGGGCCGAGAGTGGTCGAAAGTGTCTCCGCGATCGCTCTGGCCGGCGCGATCGTACCGAGCGTCTGGGTGTCGCCCGCGTCTCTTTCGTCGCCGCTGGGTCGTTCTGCCCCAGGTCCGATAGCGGAGTTCATGCCGGATGTGTCGGATCGCGTGTGCGTTGGGTCACTCCAGTGGCTCGTCTGTGACCAGCAGGTCACCGCGGTCCGCCCGGTTCTCGAGGCTCCCGGGCGAGATATCGAACTCGAAGACGCCTTTCGGGACCGCCAGCGTCGAGCACGCGTTGGGCACGTCGACGACGCCGCTCTGACGTCCCTCCGCAGGAACGGTTCCGAGGATGTGGAGCGCCTGCTGGCCGGTATAGCCGAACTTCTTCAGATAATTGATCCCTTGGAGACAGGCGCGACGATATGCGACGTGCGGATCGATGTAGCGCTGCTCGCCGTCTTCGGTCACGGAATAGCCACAGAACGTGACGTAATCCTCGAAATGGGGTCCTCGGTGGCCCGGCTCGAAGATCGGGTGGTCGATCCCGTGAGCTTCCATCCCGTCTTTGATCAGGTCGAACTCCACATCGGCGTACCCCGCCATCTCGATCGCACCGCAGAACGTGATCTCCCCGTCGCCTTGCGAGGCGTGGAAGTCGCCGAGTGCGAACTTCGCACCCTCGACGTAGACCGGGAAGTACACGGTCGACCCGATCGAGAGGTCCTTGATGTCGTGGTTTCCGCCGTGTTCGCGCGGTGGGACCGTTCGAGCGGCCTCTTTTGCGGCCGCTTCGGCCGCCTCGGGATCCATCTCTCCCATCTGTGCGCCCTCCGTCGTCGGCGGGTTCGCGACGCCTGGCTCGGCCTTCCCGGTCGGATGGTTGGGGATCGAGCTCGGGTCGGCCTCGTGTTTATCGATCAACTTCTGTTCGCGCTCGTTCCACTCCTCTAACAGCTCCTGGCTCGGGGCACACCCTGCGAGCCCAGGGTGTATTTTCCCCTCATACCGCACGTCCGGGACGTGGTCAGAAGAGACCGTGTAGCCGTCCAACTGCCAGACTGACTTCGCCGCATCCGGGAAGTGGTCTGTCAGGAACCCACCGCCGTTCTGCTGTGAGAAGGTACCGGTGAACCCGAACTCCGAGCGATTGTTCAGCGGCCCCATATCGTGGAATTCGACTTTTAATAGGTCACCCGGCTCGGCACCCGCGACGTGGACTGGGCCAGCCAAGTAATGCACTTGCGTGAGGTCGACGTCCCGGACCTCGTTCGGATCGTCGTTATCCGTTATTTGACCGCCCGTCCAATCTAGCGCTTCCAGTCGGATCGTCTCACCGGGCTCCGCCTCTACCACTGCCGGAATGTCCGGGTGCCAGCGGTTGAACGGTTTGGCTGTCGGCTGTTCGTCTGGGGGGCTATCGACGTCGACTTCGAATTTTACTTCTGGCATATGTTAGCATGTCTATATACGCGGATCCGGTAGAAAAGTGTTTTCCCTACAATTGACTGACATATTTCTCAGAGAAGAGCTAGTTTGAAGCAAACATACTCGATGCTCATTCCGGAACTACTCTTAAAACTGATCACAGTTTGAGATGCTACTCGATCGCCGGACGAACGAGCCCTCGTGTTTCCAGCGGTGATGGTGTCTAATCGCCCGCACTAACCGCCGTTCAAGCCGACCGACGTCCCCTCTGTCACCATCCCGTTCTCAACACGGGGTACTGAAGCGAAAAGTAAAACTACCCACCGGATGACACGCGTGCATGGACACCGGCTCCGACGAGGCCGCTGACAACACGGCGGACGCCGCACTCAGCGGGTTGGGGCCAACTGACGGCTGCCCACGCCGAGTGCTCTTCGTCGATGACGAGCCCGGTGCTGCCGACCTCGCGGCAATCCACGTCGAGCGGCTCGTTGACAGCGTCGAAACGGTGACGCGGACGACTCCTGAAGAGGCGCTCGCGGTCATCCGGAACGAGCGCGTCGACTGCGTCGTTAGCGACTACGACATGCCCGGAAGCAACGGACTAGAGTTTCTCGGCGACGTTCGGCAGGTCGAGTCGCGTGTCCCGTTCGTGCTGTTCACTGGAAAGGGAAGCGAAGAGATCGCGAGCGAAGCGATCTCGGCCGGCGTGACGGATTACCTACAGAAGGGAACTGGCCGAGACCGCTATGAAATGCTCGCGAACAGCGTCGAGAACGCCTTGGATCGCCGTCGGGCCGAACGAGATCTCTGCGACGTAAACGGCAAAATCACGGCGATCCACGAGTTCGCGACCGACTTAGCCTCGGTCGGTGATATCACGGCGGTGTTCGAACGGGCCGTCACCGCCGCCGAGGGGATCCTAGAGTTCGATCGCTGTGTCGCGACCCACCGGCGAGAGGATATGCTCGTCCCCGCGGCGTTCTCTGAGAGTGTTACTGAAGACGAGATTCGGACGTTTGCGGTCGGTGAGGGTATCGCGGGAACCACGGCCGCTGACGAGCGGACCATCGTCGTTGACAACCTCGGCGCCGGTCCGGTGGAGTTGGACGATGCGGAGGACTCAACGGAGCTCGATCAACCGAGGATGGACGCAGCCGAGCTCGCCGACCCGGTCGTCGACGATATCCGCTCCGTGATCAGTGTCCCAATCGGGTCGCACGGGGTGTTTCAGGCGGTCTCGGACGGACGCGCCGCCTTTGGCGATCGGGACGTGGAGTTCGCCGAGCTGTTGACCGCCCACGCTGCCGACGCGATAGAGCAGATAGAGACGGAGAACGCACTCCGCCGGGAACGGGATCGACTGACGGCGTTGTTTGACGACCTCCCGCTGCCGGCAGCACGGACGGTGGTGTTCGATGACGGCGGGCGTCGTCTCGATGCCACGAACGAGGCGTTCGAGGAGGCGTTCGGGTACACGGCGGCCGAACACGGATACGCGGAGATCCGCGATGGGATCGTTCCCGCGGACGGAGCGCGACTCGACGGGGCGGCGGTCCTCGGTAGTGGCGAGTCACGCCGGCTCGAAGTGCGGCGCCACACGACAGACGGACTGCGGGACTTCATTCTGCACGCGATCCCTGTCAAGCGGCCCGATGAGACGGTTATCTACGGACTCTACGCCGATATCGACGAACAAAAACGGGTCGAGCGAATCCTTCGGAAGCTCCACCAGACGACCAGAGAGATGTTCCGGGGAGAGAACCGCGAGGAGGTCGCTGCGATCGCCGCACGGGCCGCAATCGACATCCTTGGATTCCCCAACAGTGGAGTTCGACTGTACGACGCCGACACGAACGCGCTGCTACCGACCGCCATCAGCGATGAGGCGACGGAAGCCATCGGCGATCGGCCGGCGTTCGGCCCTGACAACGGACGGCTCTGGGAGGCTTTTGAAACCGGCGATCCGATCGTCGTCGACGACCTCGACGCGGTCGAGACTGCCATCGGCTACGGCGACCTCCGGAGCTTGCTCGTCGTCCCGCTCGGCGATCAGGGAGTGATGCCGCTCGGTTCTTGCGATCCCACGTTCTTCGATGACACTGTGGTCCAGCTGGCACGGGTGTTGGGCGCGAACGTCACCGTCGCGCTCGAACACGCTGAGCGGACCGAACAGCTCCGCGAACGCGACGCGGCGCTCCAACGAGAGATCGATCGGTTAGCGAAGTTCGCTGGGCTCGTCTCACACGACCTGCGGAACCCGCTCAACGTCGCGACCGGCCGGCTCGAACTGGCTATGGAACTCGTCGACGACGAGACGGCTCTCGGTGAACTCGATCAGGTCACGGACGCTCACGATAGGATGGAGCAGCTCATCGACGACCTGCTCAAGCTCGCACGACAGGGACAGACCGTCGACGAGTCTGAAACGGTTGAACTCGCGGATGCGGCGATCGCCGCTTGGCGGACCGTCGATACCGCGACGGCGACGCTTGAGACGCCGACAGACTCGATCACGGTCGACGCCGACCCCGAGCGACTCCGGACGCTGCTGGAGAATCTGTTCATCAACAGTGTCGAGCACAGCTCGACGAGCAGTCGGACGGAGCCCGACGACAGCGTGGAACACGGTCGTTCGAGAGACGACGCCGTCTCTCGTGGTGACGAGAACACTACTGAGTTTTCGAACCATTCCACTGACAACCGGACAGCGTCCGACGACGTTTCCGTTACTGTCGGACCGCTCTCTGACGGCTTCTACGTCGCGGATGACGGACCGGGGTTCGACATCGATCCCAAATCGGCGATCGAGTACGGGACCTCCAGTGACCCCCACGGCACGGGGTTCGGCCTCGCGATCGTTCGCGAGATCGCGGCCGCACACGGCTGGGCGCTCTCCATCGATGATTCTGACGGGGCACGCTTCGAGTTCCGTACCGATGACTGACGCCGCGGTATCGCAGCCGGACCGTCAAACTAGTATATAAAGCCTTGGCTGGCGTGTAGCCGGAATACACACCCGAGCCACGGTTATGACCGACTCGTTCGTGAGATATGAGTATGGACGACGGCACCCGTGAGCTGCTCGCGCCGCTCCCGCCGAGCGCCAAGCTGGTTTATTACGTCCTCGACGAGGAGGGCCGGTTCGACCAGACCGGGCTCGCCGAGGAAACCCGACTCTCTACTCGAACGGTTCGATTCGCAGTGGAGAAGCTGGCCGAGATCGGTCTCGTCGAGGAGGGGTTGTGTCCGCAGGACGCTCGTCGGTCGGTGTACACACCCGTTCCCGAATCTGAGCAACTGAAGGAGACCGCCTCGGAAACCGATCCGGAGACCGGCTCTGAGCGGGATGTCACTCCCAAGCCACCGACAGCGGTTGTCGAAGACTGAGCCACCGACAGCGGTTGTCGAAGACTGAGCCGGGCACTTTCGGCCCAGATCCGTCGCGTTTTTGCCTGCAGGACCGGTAGTGAGCTTACTCGATGGCGACGTATCACATCGAAACGTACGGCTGTAGCTCGAACCGGGGTGAGAGCCGGGAGATAGAGCGCGCGCTCCGTGACGGCGGTCACCGACCGGTAGACACTCCCGAAGACGCGGATGTCGCCATTCTCAACACGTGCACGGTCGTCGAGAAAACGGAACGAAACATGCTGCGGCGTGCGGCTGAACTCGACGAAGAGACGGCGGCCGACCTCGTCGTCACCGGCTGTATGGCGCTCGCGCAGGGCGACACCTTCCGGGAGGCCGGCATCGACGCCGAGATCCTCCACTGGGACGAGGTACCGACCTACGCGCTCAACGGCGAGTGTCCGACGGTCACCCCGGACGCCGAGCCGGTCCTCGACGGCGTCGTCGGTATCCTCCCGATCGCGCGCGGCTGCATGAGCAACTGCTCGTACTGTATCACGAAGTTCGCGACCGGCAGAGTCGACTCCCCGCCGATCGAGGAGAACGTCGAGAAGGCCCGCGCGCTAGTCCACGCCGGTGCGAAAGAGATCCGCGTGACGGGCCAAGACACGGGCGTCTACGGCTGGGACACCGGGGATCGAATGCTCCCCGAGCTGCTCGACCGCATCTGCGACATCGACGGCGAGTTCCGGGTTCGGCTCGGGATGGCGAACCCCGGTGGGATCCACGGGATCCACGAGGAACTGGTCGACGTGTTCGCGCGACACGAGGAGCTGTATAACTTCATCCACGCTCCGGTTCAGTCGGGATCCGACGACGTGCTCGCCGACATGCGCCGTCAACACCGCGTCGAGAAGTTCCGCGAGGTCGTCGCCGAGTTCGACGGTCGGCTCGATCACTGGACGCTGTCGACCGACTTCATCGTCGGCTTCCCAACCGAGAGCGAGGCCGACCACGAGGCGTCGATGGAGCTGCTTCGTGAACTCCGTCCCGAGAAGATCAACGTCACCCGCTTCTCGAAGCGTCCCGGCACCGACGCCGCCGATCTGAAGGGCCTCGGCGGGACTCTTAAAAAAGAGCGATCGAAGGCAATGTCGGCCCTGAAGATGGACGTCGTCGGCGAGGCGTACGAGTCGATGGTCGGCGAGACCTTCGAGGTGCTCGTCGTCGAGGAGGGAACCGGCGACTCGGTGAAGTGTCGTGACTCCGCGTACCGACAGATTATCGTCCAGAACGCGACGGATCACGGGGTCGACGTCGGCGATTTCCTCGCTGTGACGGTGACCGGTCACAACACCGTCTACGCGTTCGGTGAGCCGGTCGAGAAGGTATCCGCCGAACCTGTCGACGAGTCCAGCGACCCTGTCGACGCCGAACCGGGCGACACGGCAGACGACGGTCCGGACGGCGAATCTGCTTACTCCTCTGCGTAGATCATCTCGACGTCGTCGGCGAACCGCTCCAAGATGTTTCGGCGCTTCTTTTTCATCGTCGGCGTCAACAGGTCGTTCTCCTCCGAGAACTCCTCGGGCACCAGCCGGAACTGCTTGATCTGCTCGTACGACTCGAACTCCTCGTTCACCCGGTCGACCTCCTGCTGGATGCGGTCGCGGACGGTATCGTCCCGACAGATCGACTTGCGGTCGTCCGGGAGGTCGATCCCGCGAGTCTCCGCCCACGCCTCGAGCTTCTCGAAGTTCGGAACGATGAGCGCGGAGACGAACTTCCGGGAGTCGCCGAGCACGACGCACTGCTCGACGAACTCGTTGGCGGCGAACCGGTCTTCGATCGGCCCCGGTGCGACGTTCTTCCCGGTCGAGAGCACGAGCAGTTGCTTCGCGCGCTCGCGGAACGCGATGTACCCGTCCGGCCGGAGCTGGACGATGTCACCGGTGCGGAACCACGGCTCGTCCGGGTCGCCGTCGCGCTTTTCCGGCGGCGTGCCGGCGACGACGGCGTCGTCCGGGAGCCGGTCGGCTTCCGTAAACGCCGCCGCAGTGGCGTCGGGGTCGTTCCAGTAGCCGTCGGTCACCTGCGGGCCGCGCACGAGCAGTTCACCCACGTCGCCGTCGACACCTGCGACCTCCTCGCCGACGACGGCGCCGTCGATCGCGATCTCCGTGTCGAGCACCGGCGGGCCGATCGTTCCCACTTTCGGCGCCTCGGGCGGGTTGACGCTGATCACCGGCGACGTCTCCGTGAGGCCGTATCCCTCGAGAATGGGGAGATCCATCGCGTGATACAGCGCGCACAGCTCCGCCGACAGCGATCCGCCACCAGAGATGAAGAAGTCGACGTTCCCGCCGATCGCCTCGCGGACCGATGAGAACACGAGTTTGTCCGCCACCGAGCGCTTCGCGTCGAGCAGGAACCCGGGGTCGTCGGTCTCGTGGTGGGTCTTTCCCACGTCGACCGCCCACTCGAAGATCCGTTCTTTCACCGGCGACTCGCTCGCCTGCTCGCGGATGGCGTCGTAGAGCTTCTCGTAGACGCGGGGGACGCTCGTCGTTATCGTCGGTCGTACGAGCCCGAAATCGTCCCGGAGCGTGTCCGGGCTTTCGGCGTAGCCGACGGTCGCGCCCGCTGTAAACATCAGGTAGTGGCCGGCCATTCGCTCGAAGACGTGCGCGAGCGGGAGGAACGAGAGTGTCGTCGACTCCGCGGAGATTCCGGGGATCTCAGCGTCGCGGTTCGGCCGGTCGGCGAATCGTCGATAACACTGCGAGACGTTGTCACGGAAGTTCGCGTGGGTGAGCCGAACCCCTTTGGGTTGGCCCGTCGTCCCAGACGTGTAGATGAGGCTTGCGAGGTCGTCGGGTTCGATGGCCCCAATCCACGACTCGTAGGCCTCCGGATCGAAGACCTCCGCGCCGAGTTCGTGCACCTCGCCGAGAGTGTACACGTCGTCGGAACCGAGGCTGGTAGCGCCGGCGTGTCCAGCCGCGTCGCCGACGGCGAGGTCGCCCGTATCGATGTCGTCGAAGGTGACGACCGCGTCGAGCCCGTGGTCGAGGTCATCGGCGACCGAGAGCACCTGATCGAGCAGCTCGCGGTTCTCGGCGACGACGACCGTCGCCTCCGGGTCCTCGAGCAGGTATCGGAGCTGGTCCGGCGAGGAGGAGGCGTACACGGTCGTGACGACCGCGCCAGCCGACAGCGCCGCAAAGTCGGTCTGAGCCCACTCCATGCGGGTCTGTGCGTAGAGGGCGAGCCGCGTGTCGTCGTCGACGCCGATCTCACGGAGCCCAGCGGCGAGGTTCCGAACGATTTCGCGCATCTCCGCGTATGTCACGTCAGCGTACTCGCCCGCGTCCGCGGGGGGGAGCACGCCTTCGGAGACCATCGATCGGTCGTGGATCCCGCCTTTATACCGCTGTGCGAGTCGGTCGGCGTTCCGCTCGGCGGACCGTTCGAAGGTTCGCGGAAGCGTCTCTCGGGCGACGGCCTCGTCCGCGAACTCTCGCTCGGCCTGCTGCCAATTCATACACTGAACGTCCTAGCGAACCATCATAAACGATCCGGTAGTTCCTAGTTCACTCGTACACTAGGTGTCGAGTGGTAGCGGCCGCCAAGCGAGGGTTTAATTCCCAGAGCGCGCGAGGAGGCGGTGTGGACCCCGACCGGATCCCCGCCGAGTTCCCCGCCCCGAGCTTCCGCGGCACCCAAGAACAGGCGCTCGCGGACATCCGCGACGCGTTCGACGACGGCAACGACGTCGTCTTGGTGCGTGCGCCGACTGGGAGCGGCAAGTCGCTGCTCGCTCGGGCGATCATGGGTTCGGCCGACGCCGCCGGCGACGTGGCGCCGAGCGAGGCGACCGGCGCCTACTACACGACGCCGCAAGTGTCACAGATCGACGACGTCGAGGCGGACGACTTACTCGGCGATTTAGCCGTGATACGCGGGAAATCGAACTACGACTGCATCCTCCCAGGCGAACACGACACGCCGGTCAACCGCGCCCCCTGCGTCCGCCAGCAGGGGTTCGACTGCTCGGTGAAACACCGCTGTCCGTACTTCTCTGACCGCGCCATCGCCTCCGGGAACCGCTACGCCGCCATGACGCTCGCGTACTTCATGCGGACCGCCGGCTCGGAGGTGTTTCGCAAGCGCGACGTCGTCGTGATCGACGAGGCGCACGGACTCGCGGAGTGGGCCGAGATGTACGCGACGATCGAGCTGTCTCCGGGGCGCGTTCCCGTCTGGGACGATGTCGGCGTCCCCGACGTCGAAGCCGACGCCGGTTCCGAGGAGGACGCGATCGACCGTACCGCACGGTTCGCCGCGTCGCTTCGTGACGTCGCCAAGCGCGCGAAAGACGAGCTGACCGGACGCCCCGAACTCGACCGCGACGAAGTGGCGCGCCGCGATCGGCTCGGCGAACTCGTCAGCGAACTCGGCTGGTTCTTGGAGGATTACCGCGATCCGGAGTCGCCGACGACGTGGGTCGTCGACCAGTCGGGTGGGGAGGGATCGCCGCTCGCGATCAAGCCGCTCGACCCCGCTCGATATCTCCGGCATACGGTGTGGGACCGCGGGAATTGCTTCGCGTTGCTGTCAGCAACCATCCTCTCGAAGAACGCGTTCTGTCGCGGTGTGGGTCTCGACCCCGCAAACGTCGCCTTAGTCGACGTCGAGCACACGTTCCCGTTGGAACACCGGCCGCTGTACGACGTGACGCAGGGATCGATGACGTACGAACACCGCGACGAGACGATACCGAAGATCGCCCGGCTGATCGTTCGGTTGATGGCTGAACACCCGGACGAGAAGGGGTTGATCCACGCGCATTCGTACGACATCGCCGGACGCCTCGTCGAGCTGCTCGGGGAGTTCGGCGTCGCTGCCCGAGTTCGGCGACACGGCCGCGAGAACCGCGATGCGGAGCTGGAGACGTGGAAGGCGTCTTCCGCGCCGGAGGTGTTCGTCTCGGTGAAAATGGAGGAGGCGCTCGACCTCCGAGATGCGCTCTGCCGGTGGCAGGTGGTGTGTAAAGCGCCGTATCGCAACACCAGCGATTCCCGAGTCGCCCGTCGGCTCGCGGACGATCAGTGGGCGTGGTACCATCGGACCGCGCTGCGGACCGTCATCCAGGCCTGCGGACGGGTCGTCCGCGCGCCGGACGACTACGGCGCGACGTATCTCGCTGACAGCTCCCTGCTCGACCTGTTCGAGCGGGCGAAAGCAGACACGCCGCCGTGGTTCCGCGACCAGGTCGAGGCGATGACGACCCCGACGCTGCCCGATTTCGACCCGACCGCCGCGCTCGCCGGGATCGACGCCGACCCGTCGGGCCCGTCGCGAGCGGGTCGCCGTCGCAGGTCCGGGGGAAGCGGCGAATCCGTCCAGGGCGATGCGGGAACGACTGTGACTGATCGGTCCGAGGCCGACGCCGAGCGCCGACGAGACCACCCGCTTTCTGACGTCTGGGGGGACGGATAGCGCGCTCAGACGGGCGGAAGGACGAACGTTTCAGCGGCGGCTCCGTGAAATCGCGGGATTGCCCGTGAAGACCAGTCGAGGTTATAACAGCGTGACGCCCCACGCGGCCATGGAACTCACCATGAGAAACGCGAAGAACAGCGCGAAGATCTGCTGTCGGTTCATACACTAGATACGGCCACAGGGGGTGATAATTCCTGCGGGCCATCGTGGACAGTGGTTATACACCGCCACGCGGAATGACTGTCAATATATATCGTATAAGGTGTATCAGGAGCCTGAATGAAGTAGTAACATTCATAAACGTTCATGTCCCACACCTCGATATGGCAACGAAGGGGCTGTCGAGTGCGCTGACGCTGTACGGTGCGCGAACGCTAACACTCTCTCAAGCGGCTGCACAGGCTGGACTGAGCGAGACCGAGTTCATCGACCAGCTCGAGCGTCGCGGTATCGAAGTCACCGAGTCAGAGCGCGCTGCCGCGCTCGGCAACGAGCGCCCCGCCCGCGCGGACTGACTCGGTTCTCGTCGTATCGGTTTCTCTCATCATCCGTCTCAGTCGACGAGCCACCGGTTCACTCCTCGGGGACCAGATGGACCGTTCCGTCGTGCTCGAACGCCAACACGGTGTCGGCGTCGTGGTCGACGAACGTCGGATTGGGGACGGTCTTCGCCTCGTAAGTTACCGGATCGAGCACCTGGATCGCGTTCTCGTCTTCCACCGTCACGACGGTCGTCTCAGCGGTGTCGTCTCGTGTTCCGAGCCGGTCGGCGTCGGGTGCGTTTGCGTCCTCGAAATCGGAGGTGTAGGCATCCCCGGTCGCGAGGCGCACGCCCTGCAAGCGTCCCGAGACGCTCGTGACGAGCACGGGACCGTCACCGTCGGCGGGATCGATGATCTCGCCCGCGGCGTATCGCGGGAGCCGAACCGCGAACGTCACCCGGTACACCTCGTTTCCGTCGCCGTCTTCGGTGACGAGCGTCGGGTACGATTCGAAGCTCCCGCCGAGCGCCTCGGTGATACGCCTCGCGACGTTCTGTGCGAGCCGATTCGAGGAGAGCTTAACGTTCGGCCCGTCGTCGGTCTCGTTCACCTCGGTGATGAACGCCTCGCGGTCGCCGTCGGCCTCCTGCTCGGCGACGTACGACTCGGCGATCGAGAGCGCCTCTGCGCGCTCCTCTGGGGTGATCTCTCGGCTGTCCGCACGGACTTGTACGGTCCCTGCGTAGTAGCCGCCGGCAATGCGCCCGCAGCGGTCGCAGGTCCCCCGAGAAATCTTGACCGGAACCGTCACCTCCGCCGACCGAAGCGTTCCGCGGACGACCCCAGAGAATCGACAGTGCATCCGCACGTTGTTCTCGTCGACCTGCTCGGGCTCGACGCTCCAGTCGACGTCCGTGGCACCGACGTGTATCCCGAGCGCCCCCGCGACCTCATCGACGGCCACGTCGGTGTAGTCGCGCGCGCCGACGTCGCGCCAAGACTCGCCGCGGTGGACCGCGCCACACCCGGAACAGACGAGCACCTCGATCCGATCGGGGGCGTCGACCAAGTCGAAATCCTCGAAGTAGCAGTCGTCGCACAACAGCGCGTCTCGTCCCCGCGGCTCGCCCGGTAGCGGTTCGCGCCGCTCAGGGACGGCGTCACCGCACCGCGGACAGAACTCCCGCGATTCGCTCATTACCGCTCGATACGCCGACAAGGCGTTTAAGCGGCGCGGACCGTCGCCGTGTTATCGGTGACGCTCGGTTCGGCAAGGACACTCCGATCCCCCGCGCTCGCGGACCGCCCTTGTCGCCCGACCCTCCGAAATCGTTTTTCGCACGGGCCGTAAATAGACGCGTATGAGTGGGAACCCCGACGACGAACGGCTCGAAGAGTTGCGAGAACAGAAAATGAAGGAGCTCCGCGAGCGCCAGCAGGGTGGGGGCGCCGACGCCGATGCCCAACAGGAGGCACAGGAGCGCGCCGATGCCCAACAGGAGGCAGTGCTCAAACAGTACGTCACCGATACTGCACGCCAGCGACTCAACGCCGTCGAGATGTCGAAACCGGAGTTCGGCGAGAAGGTGAAACAGCAGGTGGCGGCACTCGCTCAGAGCGGTCGTATCCAAGGCAAGATCGACGAAGACCAGATGCGCGACCTACTTAAAGAGCTCCAGCCCGAACAGCAGAGCTTCGACATCCGGCGGCGGTAAATGGAGCTCGCGCTCCTGTACAGCGGGGGGAAAGACTCCTCGCTCGCCGCCCATCTGCTCGATCGGTTTTACGACGTGCGCTGTGTCACCGGCAGCTTCGGGCTCACCGACGACTGGGAACACGCCGAACGGGCCGCCACGGAGCTCGGCTTTCCGTTCGAGCGGATCGACCTCGACCGCACCGTCGCCGAGACGGCCATCGAGACGATGATCGAGGACGGCTACCCCCGAAACGGGATCCAACGCGTCCACGAACACGCCTTAGAGACGATTGCGAGCCACGACGTCGACGCCATCGCGGACGGGACCCGGCGAGACGACCGCGTGCCGACGGTGTCTCGCGCGCAGGCGCAAAGCCTTGAGGACCGGCACGGTATCGACTACATCTCCCCGTTATCGGGATTCGGCCGACACGCCGTCGACCGGCTCGTCGAGGCGACGTTCGACGTTCAACAGGGGCCGAGCGAGGAGGTGCCGAAAGCGGACTACGAAGACGAGCTTCGAACGCTCATCGCGGACGAACACGGCGAGAAGACGGTCGCTGACGTGTTCCCCGACCACGATCAGACGTACGTGCACGGCCGCAACGACTGAGCGGAATCGGTCCTTCCCGGACCGTCCCGAAAGGATGGTTTCAAGCGGGCGCTCGCCGAACTCGCGTCCATGTACGACGGACTGAAAGGGTTTCGCGATTTCTACCCCGGCGAGCAGTCAGCTCGTCGCGAGGTGACAGACGCGATCGAGGGAGCCGCACAGCAATACGGCTTCCGCGAGATCGCGACACCGGCGCTCGAACGAACGGAGATGTACGTCGACAAGTCGGGAGAGGAGATCGTCGACGAGCTGTACGCCTTCGAAGATAAGGGCGGCCGCGGCGTGTCGCTCACGCCGGAGCTGACACCGACGGTCGCCCGGATGGTCGTCGCGAAGGGCCAGGAGCTGTCGAAGCCGATCAAGTGGATGTCGACTCGCCCGTTCTGGCGCTATGAGCAGGTCCAGCAGGGGCGGTTCAGAGAGTTCTACCAGACGAATATCGACGTGTTCGGCTCTTCGGCGCCCGAAGCCGACGCCGAGGTGCTCGCGGTCGCGGCCGACGCGCTCACGTCGCTCGGACTCACCCGAGACGATTTCGAGTTCCGAGTCTCACACCGCGACATCCTCGGCGGGCTCGTTCGGGCGCTCGCGGACGACCTCGACGCGGTCGATACGCAAGCCGCGATCCGCGCGGTCGATAAGCGCGAAAAGATCGACGACGGCGAGTACTACGGACTGCTCTCAGACGCCGGACTCAACCGCGACACCGCCCGGGAGTTCGACGATCTGATCACGGGCGTCGACAGCGTCGCCGACCTCGACGCGATCGCAGAGGCGGGCAGTGAAGACGTCGCAGCCGCCGTTTCGAACCTCCGGAACGTGCTCGCCGCGGCCGACGACTTCGGCGCCGGCGAGTTCTGTGAGATCTCGCTCACGACCGCTCGCGGGCTCGACTACTACACCGGCGTCGTCTTCGAATGCTTCGACTCGACCGGCGAGGTATCGCGGTCCGTCTTCGGCGGCGGCCGATACGACGACCTCATCGAGAGCTTCGGCGGCCAGCCCACCCCGGCGGTCGGGGTCGCACCGGGGCACGCGACGCTCAAGCTGCTCTGTCAGCGCGCGGGCGTCTGGCCCGCCGAGGAGCTGACGACGGACTACTACGTCCTCTCCGTCGGTGACACTCGTGTGAAAGCGGCCGAAATCGCTCGTGGGCTTCGAGAGCTGGGCGATCAAATCGTCGTCGAGAGCGACGTCTCCGACCGATCGTTCGGCGCGCAGCTCGGCTACGCCGACTCGATCAACGCGGAGACCGTCGTCGTCGTCGGCGAGCGCGACCTCGCGAACGGTGAGGTGACGGTGAAAGATATGGCGTCGGGCGACGAGACGACCGCGCCGGTCGACGAGTTCCCGCCGGAGTCCGGGCGACCGACGTACGAAGATTACGAGTAGCGGTCGCGAGCGATCCATATCCTATTTAAACGCTTCTCGCAGGAAGACGAGCGCCCCACCCAACATCGCGAGGTTCCCGAAGAAGGCGAGTCGCTCCCCGCTTTTGTCGTCCTCGTCGGCGTTCCAGAAGTCGTGCATGGTCGCCGTGACGACGGTTAAAAAGGCGACCGCCGCACCGGTCGAGAGGCGCGGGAGCCGCCAGAGCGCGATTCCGACTCCCGCGACGACCATCATCCCGGACGCGAACGGGGCCGCCACATCGGGCATCGGAACCCCCGCCGACTCCGCGTACTCGATCGTATCGTCCATGTCGCGGAAGTCCTCGGAAGCCTGTGCGGCGAGTCCCGCGCCGAGCAGCACCCGGCCGATTCGTGAGGGCGCGCCGTGTCCCTCGTCTACCGTGTCGATAGCGTCGTCGTCTTTGCTCATGTGTTGAGTAACGGTAGCACGCCTCATAAATCGCGGTGTCGGTGAGACGCGGTTAGCGATTCTCCTTCTCGTCGTATCGGTCCGGGACGTGAGACTGCAGCGTCGACGGGATCAACGCGACGATCCGAGCCGCGGCCTCCGCAAGGTGTCGACGGAGGACCGTGTACACGACGCCGACGAGCAGCGATGCGATCACGACGAGCCGAAGCGGCCCGGTGAGCAAATATAAGAGCGGAAGCGACAGTCCGACCGTTAACGCGAGGTCTCCATACGACCCGTCGTATCGGATGCGACCCCGGGGAGCGATCCACCGTTTTCGGTAGTGGTCGTACACGGCTCGGTCGGAAGTCCCCTCCCAAGGCCGAAGCTCCAATCCGCCGCCGTAGATGTCGCTGACGCTGTGAACCGCCGCTGCGAGCAGGAACACCGCGGCGCCGACGGTCACGGCAGACGGTACGAGCGCTGCCACGGGAACGGCGAGTCCGGCGAGCACCGAGTAGTATACCGGGTAATGGAGCGTTCTCCGGTGGCCGGTGTACATGTCGAGGTCGGGGAACAGTCCCCCGAGCGCGCCAGCGACAAACCCGACGGCCGCCAGCTCCGGGGCCAGCCGTAGCAGCGGCGCGGCGAGGAGCATCCCGGCGAGCACGTGGGTCGGCAGCATCATCGTGCCGGAAGGGAAGCGACAGAAACACATGAACGTATCGACCCGGAGCACGAGCGTGCCGACCCGGAGCACGAACGTATCGACTCGGACGGCGGGCTTATTTTGATGGCCCCGAGTCATGTGGTATGCTCATGACGCCGGGACCGACAGCGGTCCCCGAACCAGTCCGTGACGCGATGAGCCGTGAGCTGATCAACCCCGATGTCGACCCCGAGTTTCAGCGGATCTACGAGCGTCTCACCGACCGACTGGTGACGGTGTACGGAATCGACACGGCGGATTCGAACCACGACATCGTCGTCCCCGGCGGCGAAGGAATCTTGGGGTTAGAGGCCGCGATTGCCTCGCTCGTCGAACCAGAGACCGAGGTTCTCTGTCTCTCGAACGGACTCTACGGCGACGGCTTCGCCAATTTCGTCGAGCAGTACGGGGGTGAAGCGACCCGTATCAGTGCCGACTACGACGAGCCGCTTCCGCTCGCCGCCCTCGAACGCGTGCTCACAGACAGCGACACCGAGTTCGACGTCGCGACGATGGTTCACTGCGAGACGCCGACGGGAATGCTCAACGACATCGGTCCCGCGCTCGACCTGCTGAACGAGGCGGGCGTGCTCACCGTCGTCGACGCCGTCTCCTCGCTCGGCGGCACACCGGTTCCGACAGACCGGATCGATATCTGTCTCGGCGCGTCTCAGAAATGTTTCAGCGCGCCTCCGGGGCTCACCACCGCGGCGATCAGTGACCGCGCGTGGGCCGCGATGACAGAGCGCGATCCGCACTCGCTGTACACGAACTTCCTCCCGTGGCGCGACACGGACGAGGGGTTCCCGTACACGCATCTCACCACGAACGTCGTCGCGCTCGACGAGGCGCTCTCGCTGCTTTTGACAGAGGGGCTCGACGAGGCGTACGCGCGTCACGAAGCGGCCGCGGAGCGCTGTCGGAAGCGCGGAGCGGAGCTGGGACTAGAGCCGTATCCGAGCGTCGACCGGAGCGCTCCGACCGTCACGGCGTTCCGCGTTCCCGGACGCGCGGGCGACCTCCAGCGCGCGCTCCACGAGGACCACGACGTGCTCGTCGCGACCGGTCTCGGCGACCTCGCGGAGGACGTTCTCCGGATCGGTCACATGGGCCACGCGGCCCGTCTCGATCGCGTTGACGCGACGATGGATGCGCTCGCTGCGGTGTCGGAGTAGTTGGGACGGCAGATTGCTACTCTATCAGAGAGACGCCCCAGACCGAATCACAGAACGTGACTCCTTTATTAAGCGGTCGTCACGTACGATCCGCATGAAAACGATTGAACGCGGGTCCGCAGGATCGGCCCGCGTCGCGATCGTCGGCGGGATACACGGCGACGAGCCCGCCGGCGAGCGGATCGTCAGGCGACTCGCTGCGGAGCTCGACGAGGGAGGAACCGGAACGGGGAGCGTTCGGCTGATAATCGCCAACGAGCCCGCACTGGCGGCGGAGACCCGGTACACCGACGCCGACCTGAATCGGGTGTTTCCCGGCGACGTCGACAGCGACGACTACGAGCGGGCGCTCGCGCCGCGGCTCGCCACCGAACTCGACGGGATGGACGCCGTGCTCGCGCTCCACAGTTCACACAGCGCGCCGCCTCCCTTCGCGATCTACAGCGACCTGACGGAGTCGGTGCAGCGGAGCGTGACCGGGATGCCCGTCGACTACGTCGTTGATTCGAGCGGGCTCCGGTCGACGACGCTCGACTCGGTCGTCCCGCATACGGTCTCGATAGAGGTCGGCCGTCAGGGGAGCGAAGAAGCAGTCGAGTTCGGCTACGAGGCCTGCTTGGCGTTCCTTCGCGCGCACGGTGCGCTTGAGGACGAACCCCCCACGTTTACCGAGACGACGATCGTCGCAGGCGACGAGGAGGTGCCGAAAGGCGGCGGCAACCCCAACGTCTACTACGCGAACTTCGAGGAGATTCCCGTCGGTGAAGTGTTCGCCGAAGATGACGTGTACACGCACCGTATCGAGGCGGCGGGCGTCGTTCCAATCCTCGCCAGCGAGCACGGCTACGAGGAGATATTCGGGATCTACGGCCGGGTAACGGGAACGCTGAAGCCGCCGAACGGAGATGCAGACATCCACGAGAAGGAGCAACCCGATCGGCAGGAAACCGCAGAGTAGGCGTCGGCGTTACTTGGCGGTCGGCGTGACGTCACCGACGGCGTCCATCACCTGTATCGCCGCGCTCGCGGCGAGCCCGCGGGCGACCTCGTCGGTGTCGGCGTCGGCGATACCGGCCTCCAGCTCGTCGGGATCCGGCGTGAACCCGGCCGAGACGGGATGTCCGGCGGGCGGATTGACTGCGACAGTCGCCTGTGGGCCGTTGGAGCTGACCGACAGCTCGGAGCCGACGACGTAGCTGTCTGGAAGATACGATTCAGTTCGGGAGACGATTCCGGCTACCGCGCGCCGGAGGCGCCGTTCTTGATCGGGGGAGAGGTCGACGGCCGCGGGTTCGCCCGCGTTCGTCACGCCCGGTGCCCCGGCATACGGATTGTTGCCGTTCATCGAAGACACACCGACTACGTGGACCCTATTCAAAAAGCCGTCGGCGGGGGCGATATCGCCGGGGTGCCTAGAAGATCGGGTCGGACTCCCCGTACGCGGCAATCACCACCGCGGTCGTGTATCGATCCGGGCTCGCGGCGGCGGTCTCGACGCGAGTCTCGCGGTCCGGCAGGTCCCAGTCGCGAAGGGTTGTCCCCGCGTCCAGCCCAGTCTCGATGCGGTCGCGGACCGAGTCGGGATTCTCGCCCGTCACCTCATAAAACAGCCCCGGTCCGGGACCCGTCGCCCAGCCGAGTCCGGCGGCCACATCGGGACGGCGGCGTGGGGCACGCGTCGACTCGGCGTCCTCGGCACCGGCGCGGCCCCCTTCTCGGAAGTCGACCTCGTCGTTCGGGCCGACCGTCCGTCGCGCCTCGACGACCGTCAGCCGGTTGCCCGCAGGACCCAGATCCGGCGCCTCTGCAACGGCCGTGACGGTCGCCTCAGCGGGCACCACAGAGGAGACGGCGACGAGGTTGTAGTTGTGGAGGTTCGCGTCAGCGAGCGCGGCGTCGTAGGAGGCCATCGCCGTGTCGGCGACGCCAACGCCGCCGGCGACGTGGATGGTGTTCATCGACGGAAAGTCGGCGGCGTGGGAGCTAAGGGGTTACGAAGCGGTCGCGCTCAGAGCGTCGACCGAGGCAGGTTCCTGATAAATAAACGTGGTGACGAGGCTGGGGAGGCGAGTGGTGCGGTCGCTGTGCGGGTGGGGCGCAAAGGGCCAGCCGACGGCGGCCGGGACTTTGGAGCTGTTCACCGTCGATCCGCTGCCAACCGTTTATACTCACTGTGAAAAATCGAGTGCCTCACCGCACGGCCTCCGCCCGACTGGTAGACCGATCGCCGACTCAGTACTGGTAGTTGATGACCTGCTCTTCGGTCTGTTCCGCGTCTTGAAGCTTCTCTCGCGCCTGTTCGAAGTCCGTCTGAGTGACCTCCGTACGGCCGTCGCGGATAGCGAACATCCCGGCCTCGGTCGCCAGTGAAGCGATATCAGCACCGCTGTATCCCTCGAGTTCGCGAGCGACATCGCTGACATCCGTTCCCTCGGCGACGCTCATCTCTTCCGTATGGATCTCGAGGATGCGCGCGCGCCCCTCGACATCGGGATCGGGGACTTCGATGAGACGGTCAAAGCGGCCGGGACGGAGGATCGCTTCGTCGAGCATATCGAAACGGTTCGTCGCGGCCATGATACGGATCTCGCCACGCTCGTCGAAGCCGTCCATCTCGGAGAGCAGCTGCATCATCGTCCGCTGGACTTCGGCGTCGCCGGAGGTCTTCGAGTCCGTCCGTTTGGCGGCGACGGCGTCGATCTCGTCGATGAAGATGACGGCTGGCTCGCGCTCGGCAGCGAGCTCGAAGAGGTCACGGACGAGACGGGAGCCCTCGCCGATGAACTTCCGAACGAGCTCTGAGCCGGCCATCTTGATGAACGTGGCGTCGGACTCGTTGGCGACGGCCTTCGCGAGCATCGTTTTCCCAGTCCCTGGCGGGCCGTGCAAAAGGACGCCGCTCGGCGGTTCGACGCCGACGGCCTCGAACTGCTCGGGGTTCTCTAACGGATCCTCGACCGCTTCGCGGACTTCGCGTATCTGATCGTCGATCCCGCCGATGTCGGCGTATTCGACGTCTGGGGATTCGGTGACTTCCATTGCCTGTGCGCGAGAGTCGGTCTCGTCGTCGAGCACCTGCTGGACGGCGAAGGAGTCGTTGATCGCGACGCGGTCACCCGGTCGGAGGTCGCTGTCGAGCCGGGTGGCGGCCTCCGTCAACACCTCTTGATTGTTGCCGTGCTGTTTGATGACGACGCCGTCGTCGGTGATTTCCTCGACGGAAGCGATGTACAGAGAAGAGGTTTTCAACACCTCGTTTTCGCGTTTCAGCTCGTCAACGTCGGTCTTCAGCTCACCGCGGCGACCCTGTGCGTCGTCCAGTCGGTCCGCCAGTTCGTTGTTGACCTGCAGGATTCGTTGGTAGTGTTGACGAATCGCTTCGAGCCGCTCCGTCTCGCTCATCTCCGGATCGATCTCCAGACGAGGACGGTCGGGCAGTGAGGGACTGTGAGACATTCGTTACGGTCAGCTAGGAAACGCGCGTAAATGTGCTTTTGGGTCACGGCCGTTCGACGGTATGTTGATCACGGCTATTCACCAGTATGTTGATCACGGCCGGCTGATGATCTGAACATCGGAGACGGTGTCACTGGTCGACAGTACATCCGGCACAGCCTCCGAGTATCAACGGTGATAAGCCCAACTCAACATTTTAAACGGACGAGCAGCGTATGAGGAGATATGAATGCGCGAATAGCGATCAAACACGTCGGTCTGGGAGCCATTCAGTGTGATTTATCGGCTCGAACAATCCAGCCATGACCGAGACAGCGGCGCAGCCCACGGTCCTCGCCGTGGACGATGAGCCAGACCTCGCTGAGCTGTATCGAGTGTACCTCGACTCGGCGTACGACGTGCGAGTCGCGACGGGCGGCGACGCGGCGCTAGCGCAGATGGACAGCTCCGTCGACGTCGTTCTGTTGGATCGGCGGATGCCGGACATGTCGGGTCACGAGGTCCTCGCAGAGATGCGAGAAGCCGGATACGAGGCCCGGATCGCGATGCTGACTGCGGTCGAGCCAGACGTCGATATCGTCGATATGCCGTTTGACGACTACAAAACCAAACCCGTCTCGAAGGCGGATCTGCTCGCGCTCGTCGAGGTATTGCTCCACCGCGCGACGTTCGACAGACACAGCCAGACGTTCTTCGCACTGGCGTCGAAAAAGGCGGCATTAGAGGCGGCCGATCGGACTGATTCGACGGAGTACGAGGAGCTCCTCGAGCAGATCGAGCGCGTTCGAGACCGTGTCGACGACACGCTTGACCTGCTCTCGGCACGAGATGCGTTCGTCGAGGTCCCGGGCGGCGTCTCCTAGCGTCCGTCCGTTGTCACGGACTACTCAATTTCAAGCTCTCCGCTCGTTTCGTCGTCGTTGCCGGCTTCGTCCCACTCCAGTTCAAACTCGATACTCAGCTCGCCGAGACCGTCGACGGGACCCTCCCGCTCGGCCTTCACTTCGAACGTCGGTCGGGTCGGCGGCTCCATTGTCACCGACTCGCTCCCCTTTTTAAGCGTGATCGCGTCGCCGGCATCGAGTGACTCCGCAACGGTGCGGAGGTACGCAGCAATTTCTTCCCGGCTCCGACTGCTCTCCGATTCGAACAAGACTTCTTCAGGCATACGAGAACTAACGTTAAGCAAGATAATAAAACCACTCGCGAAGCCGCTTACCGGACACGTCCCCGCTCGGCGAGGCGAACTAATGCCCTTTTGAACGCAGGGGACCTCACATCGAGTATGACCGATACGCTCAGGCTCGCCACTCGCGGGTCGGATCTGGCCGTCCGGCAGGCCGGAACCGTCCGCGACGCCCTGTCGAGCCGCCGACGCGATGTCGAACTCCGGCGCGTCGAGACCCGCGGTGACCAGATTCCCGACGAGCTGATCCACCGACTCGGGAAGACCGGCGCGTTCGTGCGCGCGCTCGACGAGGAGGTGCTCTCCGGCGACGCCGACCTCGCCGTCCACTCGCTGAAAGACGTCCCCACCGAGGGGATGGACGATATGGTCGTTGCCGGCGTTCCCGAGCGCGCACCGTCGGGCGATGTGCTCGTCCACCCTGACGGGCTCGGGATTGCAGATCTCCCCGCTGGCGCCGTCATCGGGACCGGTTCGCTTCGTCGAACCGCGCAGATCAAGGCCTCGCGGCCGGATCTGGTCGTCGAACCGCTCCGCGGAAACGTCGACACCCGGATCGCGAAGCTCCTCGCGCCCGGACTGCAGGCTGAACACGAGCGTCGGCTGATCGCGTCGGGAGAAGACCGCGCGATGACGGCCGAGACAGGCGACGGAAGCGAGACTAACGAGGGCGACACCGCCGAGGTCGACGAGGAGTTCGACCGTACCGTCGAGGAGTGGTTTGACTCGCTCTCCGACCTCGAGCGATCGGCGATGGAGCGGAAAGTCGAGACGGAGTACGATGCCATCGTCCTCGCCGAGGCGGGACTTCGCCGCTCCGATCTGTACCACGACGTGGAGACGACGCGGCTCCCCCGCGAGGAGTTCGTCCCCGCCGCCGGCCAGGGCGCCATCGCCGTGACCGCGACCGATCCCGACGTGATCGAGGACGTCCGGTCTACGATCGATCACCCGCGAACGCGGGTCGCGGTCACCGTCGAGCGGACGGTCTTGGGCGAGCTCAACGGCGGCTGTGTCGCCCCGATCGGCGTTTCCGCGTTCGTCCGCGGCGAACACGTCCACACGCGGGTTCGCGTGCTGTCGACGGACGGCACCGAAGAGGTGGCCGACACCCGCGACCTTCCGATCCGGTCGCACGCGAAAGCCGCCGAGGAGTTCGCAGCAGACTTAGCAGACCGGGGTGCTGCGGACCTGATCGCGGCGGCGCGCGAGGAGACGGAAGGCGTCGAGCCGGCTCGCGAGGAGGGAGACGAGCCGGAACCGACCAGCGAAGAGGCGGAACAGAGCGATGAGTGACGGAGAGACGGACGCGTCCCCGACTCGCACGCGTGAGAACGAGGCTGACACTGCGGGAAAAGTGTCCCTCGTCGGCTCCGGCCCGGGCGATCCGGACCTGTTGACGGTGAAGGCGGCGCGGCTGATCGAGTCGGCAGACGTCGTACTCCACGACAAGCTTCCGGGTCCGAAGATCCTTGGGCAGATTCCGGCCGCAAAACGCGAGGACGTGGGAAAACGCGCCGGCGGCGAGTGGACGCCGCAGGAGTACACGAACCGTCGGCTGGTCGAATTGGCCCGCGAGGGCAAGCATGTTGTGCGGCTCAAAGGGGGCGACCCATTTGTATTCGGTCGCGGCGGCGAGGAGGCCGAACACCTCGCTGATGCAGGGATTTCGTTCGAGATCGTACCGGGCGTCACCTCAGCGATCGCGGGCCCTGCAGTCGCCGGTATTCCGGTCACCCACCGCGATCACACCTCCTCCGTCTCGTTCGTCACCGGTCACGAGGATCCGACGAAAGACGAGTCTGCAGTTGATTGGGGGGCGCTCGCAGCGACGGGCGGCACGATCGTCGTGTTGATGGGCGTCGGTAAGCTGCCGGCGTACACCGCCGAACTCCGCGCTGCCGGACTCGACGGCGGCACGCCCGTCGCCTTAGTCGAGCGGGCGACGTGGCCAGACATGCGAGTCGCAACGGGCACGCTCGACACGATCGTCGACATCCGCGACGAGGAGGGGATTGAGCCCCCGGCGATTACGGTGATCGGCGACGTGGCCGCCACCCGTGATCGGGTTTTCGCGTTCCTCGATGACGGCGGGTCGACATCGGTTCAAAACGGGCGGATCGACGAAACCGAGTCGAATCCCGACCGGGGTGACGACGCATGACCGATACTCGCGAGGGTGACACGGCTACGGGGACTGATTCGAGTAACGGGATCGACGCCGCCGACAGCGGCACACCCCGAGTCGCCGTCTTTCGCCCGAACGACGAGCGGATCGACGACGCCGTGACGCTACTGAAATCGCTCGGTGTCGAGCCAGTCGCGGACCCCATGCTCGCGGTCGATCCAACGGGTGCGATCCCGACGGGCGCTGCGTACGTGATCCTCACGAGCAAGACGGGGGTCGAACTCGCCGCCGAAGCCGGATGGGAGCCGGGCGACGCGACCCTCGTCGCTATCGGCCCTGCGACCGCGGCGGCCGCAAGCGACGCCGGTTGGACCGTTGATATCGTTCCCGACGAGTACACTTCCGCGGGACTGGTCGATGCCCTCGACGGCGCGGTCCAGGGCGAACGCGTCGAAGTGGCGCGCTCGGACCACGGCAGCGACGTGCTCCTCGACGGACTTCGCGAGGTTGGTGCCGATGTGAACGAGACGGTGTTATACCGGCTGACGCGACCGGATAACGCGGGCGAATCGGCGTCGCTGGCCGCTACGGGCGAACTCGACGCGGTCGCGTTTACCTCCTCGCTCACCGTCGTTCACTTTCTCGACGCAGCCGCCGATCGGGGCATTCACGAGGAGGCGCTCACCGGACTGAACGACGCCGTTGTCGGTGCGATCGGCGCGCCGACCGCGGAGACGGCCGCCGAGCACGGGATCGATGTCGATGTCGTTCCCGAAGACGCGGCGTTCGACTCGCTCGCGGAGGCCGTCGTTGCGGCGGTGACCGCGGTGGCGAGCGATGTGGAGCAAACAACGTAACTGGTCGGAACAGCGTGGGATCTGCTGTGCAACAGACGACAAACGATCGATAATTCTCCGCGGTATCGGGTTCTCACTCTCGATAGCGAAATCGTCGTTTGCTCGATCGAATCGGCAGTCGGAAGCAACCCTCCAGATTCTCGGCGTTTGAGATGGATTTCAGATCTCAGTATCGAACCCTACATATCAAACACAATAATTTGGTCCGTATATTTATATTCAGAGATGTGATATGGGTTCGCATGGAATCGAGCGAGCGATGGGCGACACGGATCGACGACGCGACACTCGTCGTCGAGTTCCCACACGGAACGGGATTGAGCCCCGACGACGCCGACGCGCTGCTCGATCGGTGGCGGACCGTCACCGCTGATCGTCGGATCGAGGCCGTCGTGATCGTCGTGCGGACGAGTCGCCCCTGCTCCGACGCCGGTCGGCGAGCGCTCAGAGAGTCCACACAGATCGCGGTCGCCCGCGGCGTGGTTCGGTTCGCCATCGTCGGCGAACGCTCGAAACGGCGGTACCTGAAGCGGACGATCGATATCGAGGACGTAGACGCCGAGGCGTTCAACGACTCTGCGACCGCGATCACGTGGGCGAAATCGTCCGAGCCGTCGCGTCCGCTTGAGTCACCGAGCTAACCGATTCACTGACCTTTTTCGAGTCATCGGTTTGTGGTCGATCGGCGCCCGGAAGCCGTCTCTATCCCCGCTTCTTCGACGACGCGCTTCGCGTGATGCGTCGCGCGCTGACGAACCGCGTCGGCGTCGATCCCGACGTGCTCGCCGTCATCGTACCGGACCGCTCCGTCGACCATTGTGAAAACGACGTCGTCGCCGTGAGCGGCGTAGACGAGATGCGAGAGCGGGTCGTGGACCGGCGTCGCCCGCGTGTGATCGGTCGTCAGTCCGATCACGTCGGCGCGCTGACCCTCTCGGAGCGTGCCGAGGCGGTCGAAGCCCGCCGCGCGAGCGCCGTTCGTCGTCGCCATCTCGAAAACCGTCGCGGCCGGAAGGCGGGTCGGGTCGAGAGCGTTCACCTTTCCGAGCAGGCTCGCTTGCCGCATCTCGGTGAACGGATCGAGAGTGTTGTTACATGGCGGCCCGTCATTGCCGAGCGCGACCGTGATCCCGCGGTCGAGGTAGTCGTGGACCGGCGCGATCCCCGACGCGAGTTTCATGTTCGAGGACGGGCAGTGGGTGACGACCGTATCGGTCTCGGCGAGCACCTCCCGCTCGCGCTCGTCGGTGTGAACGCAGTGGGCTAGGGTGACGTCTGGGCCGGTGAGTCCGACCTCGTCGAGCCAACGGAGGTTTCGCTTCCCGGTGTCGGCCTCGACCCTCTCGATCTCGTCGAGGTTCTCGCTGGCGTGGGTGTGGATCGTGACGCCGTCGTATCGGTCGGCCAGCTCGCGACAGCCGCGGAGACACGCCTCGCTGCAGGTGACGGCGAACCGCGGGGTGATCGCGTACCGAACGCGACCCTCGGCGGCGCCGTGGTATTCGCGAATGAGCGCCTCGCTCTCGGCGAGCGCGGCGTCAGTCTCTTCTAAGAGTCCTTCGGGAGACCGCTTGTCCATGAGCACCTTTCCGAGACGCGCACGGATCCCCGTCTCGATCGCGGCTTCGAACGCCTCGTCGGCGTGGTTCACAGAGAGGTGGTCGACGACCGTCGTCGTTCCGGATTCGAGACACTCTAGGTAGCCGAGCTCGGCCGCGGCACGGGTCGAATCGGCGTCTAACGCCGCCTCCATCGGGAGCACGGCGTCGAACAGCCAATCGAGGAGTTCGGCGTCGTCGGCGATCCCTCGCCCGAGCGACTGAACCGAGTGAACGTGCCCCCCGATCAGACCGGGCGCGACGAGATCGGCCTCGCGTCGGTCGTGATCGGGGTACCGTTCACGGAGCGCGTCTCCCTCGCCGACCGCGGCGATCGTCGCTCCCTCGACGACGACCGCGCCGTTCGGAATAACGGTCTCGGGGTCCGCGACGACAGTTCCGGCAATCAACATGTCCGTCTGCTTCTGACGGTCGGTGGTGAAGAGGCTTACTGCCGCGGCCGACATCCACGCCGATCGTGGTCTGAGCGTCGTCGGGTCGAGCCGCCGAGTCAACCCCGGAACCCCTTTTAATTGGGGGAACAACCCTCGGGTATGATCGACGAGACCGTCGCCGAGATCCGGGCGATGCGGACTCACAGCACGTCGGCGGTGGCCGTGAAGGCGACGCAGTCGCTGTCGGAGCTGCTCGACCGCGAGTATATGACCGTCGACGAGTTCGAGCGTGACCTCGAACACAACGCGGGCGTGTTGCGCCGCTCGAACCCCTCACACGCGGCGCTTCACAACGCGATGCGCGAGGTCGAACGCTCGATCATCGGCGAGCCGACTGGCGTCGAGGACGCCAAACAGCTTCTCGAAGAGACGATCGACCGGGTCGTCGACGGCATCGAGACGGCGAAAGGGGAAGCCGCGGCCAACGCCGCGGAGCACATCAACGACGGCGACACCCTCTTGATTCACGACTACTCGACGACCGTGCTGGAGGCTGTCGAAAACGCCGTACGAGACGGCTCTCACCTGACCGTCTACGTGACTGAGGCGCGTCCGCGTACGCTCGGCCGAAAGAGCGCTCGCGTACTCGCCGGGATGTCTCGCGTCGACGTCCGGATGGTCGTCGACAGCGCGATGGGGTACGCCCTGCGAGACTGCGACCGCGTCCTGCTGGGGATCACTTGTATCACCGGCGGCACCTACTACAACCGGATCGGCACCTTTCCGCTTGTCGTCACTGCTCGAGAGCTCGGCGTTCCCGTTACCGCCGTCGGTTCCGGCGCGAAGACCATCGAGGAGTTCCGCTTCGAAAACGAGTTCCGCGACGCGGTCGAGGTGATGCGCGAGCCGGTCGAGGGCGTCACGATCGAGAATCCGAGCTACGACGCGACGCCGATCGGGATGATCGACACCGTGATCACCGACGAGGGTATCGTCGAGTAGTTACCGAGCCGAGCCACGCCTTCGGCAACGTGTCTACACCGTCGCGAACAGCAACACGAGAAGCAGCAGCGTTCCGCCCCCCAGCGCGACCAGCAGCTTTCGGTTCTCCAACGGCTTGGACACGTCCACCATCACTTCCTCGAACTCGATCCCGGTGAGGTCGTCTCAGAGCGTCGTCACGGCGTCACCATCGCGGAGGAGGGAAAGAAACCGTTGCGGTGCGGTTGTAGCCGTTAAGTGACTGGTGGACACCCGCCTCACGAATTCGTTCCGTTCGATGGCCAATCGAACGAAAACGCTTTGTGTACGAACCGTGTTAACGCGTGTATGAGTGTGACCCCGGGCTCCGGAACGACTTTTCGGATCCCAAGCAGGGAGCCGACCGTCACGGAGTGTACGAGCCTCTCGTGTGAGCTCGGGAGCGTAGCGACCGAACCGGGCGCCGTGACTGCCGTGGTCGTCGCCGGGATAGTTGCCCTCGTCGCGTTCGCGTACGTTCGCGAGGCGAAGAACACCGCTCGCAGCGAGCAGCGTCGTGTGCTCGACGAGCGCGACGCGTTCGAGGAGTTCGCCGACCAGGTGACTGAGTTCGACCCGGCACCGGTGGAGTCGAGTGTGACTACCTTCGGCGGCGGAGCCACCGGGGTGTACCGGGCCGACAGGGCCGCCGGAGGCGGAGGAGGTGGAGACATCAGACTTCGCCGTGTGTTGGCCGCCTACCGAGACACCGTGATGTCGCTCCCGCACTACCGGAAGGAGTACGATGAGACGATTCCGGAGAGTCTTGCCGCGGAGCTGGGACCGGACACTACGGCATCGCTCGCATCCAACGGAACTCTTTCATCCGGTGCCCAGTCCGCGCTCGTCAGTCGGAGCCGACGAGCGGCGACTGCGCGGTTGTCGCTCGCGGACGCAATCGGCACGGAGATCGACGCGCTCACCGCGTTCGAGAGCGATCTGACATGCATCGATCGACGGCGGCGGCGGCTCATCGAACACCTCGACGGGGTCCGGGGCGACAGGACCGGCGCGGCGATCGACGTGTGGGAGCGGCTTGACGGGCTCGGAGCCGAGTGTGACGAGATCGCCGCTGATCGGCAGCGCTCTCTCGACGACCCGCCGATGGCGCCCACTGCCGCGGGGATACCCGACGAGAACCGAGCGTTCTACGCGTACCTGTACGCGTCCATGGACGGACCACAGTATCCCGTCTTAGCGCAGATCGCCGAACTCGCCGAACGGGTCCGCGCAGACTGTGGTCGCGTTGCGAGCCGGATCGCCGACGGAAGGTAGGCGCGCCACCAACAGGAGTTCAGCGACGCTGTCCCGCAATCCGAGAGACGATGTGGTTCGCGTTCCTACGACAGCTATGAGCGATGCGAACGACGCGGATCCGCCGACCGATTCGAACCGCTTGCCCCACGCAAACGCCGGATTTCGACGACTATTCGGCGAGCCGCAGCTGACGTTCGGACTGGGCTTCCCGCTTACGGGCACACGGCGCTCGACTCCGGACGGCGCCGAGGAGGTTCGCCTCACGAAACGCGCCGAGAGGCTCGGATTCGACGGACTCTGGGCGCGAGACGTACCGACGTACTGGCCGCGGTTCGGTGATGCCGGCGGCGCGTTCGACCCGTGGGCGCTCCTCTCACACGTGGCCGCTCACACCGACCGCATCGCGCTCGGGACGTCCAGTATCGTCCTGCCGCTCCGCCATCCGATCCACGCTGCAAAGTCCGCTGCGACGATCGATCGGCTCTCGGACGGCCGACTCGTTCTGGGCGTCGCCTCCGGCGATCGCGACCCCGAGTTCTCGGCGTTCGGCGTCGACCGCGCCGACCGCGGGCAGGAGGTCAAGGAACGCATTGCAGCCATGCGCGCGTGCTGGTGCGAGGAGTTTCCGGAGATTGACGGGGAGTGGGGAGCGCTCGACGGCGAGTTAGACGTGCTCCCGAAGCCGACGACCGAGACGCTCCCCGTGTTGCCAACGGGCAACGCGAGACAGCCGACCGAGTGGATCGCCGACAACGGGGACGGCTGGCTGTTTTATCACCTACCCGAGGAGACGCTGCGGAGCTACCTCGAGGAGTGGCGCGAACTCGCGGGCGACAAGCCGTTCGTCATCGCTCTCGGCGTCGAGTTCGCTGACGACCCGAGCGCGGAGCCGGAACACCTCCATCTCGGCTACCGCGCCGGCGCGGAGTGGTTTCGCGACTACTTTCACCGGCTCGAGAAACTCGGCCTCGACCACGTCATCGTCGGACTGCGGGGCGACGATCCCGAGACGGCGATGGAGACGTTTGCAGATGAGATACTCGACCACCGATAATCGCTGACACACGAGTCGCGATCCTCGAACGCCGATGACTGCCGGCTCCTCAAAAACATGCTCTTTATATAAAACCCGAAACAGGTGAAGCGGTACACGGAGAGCGTCGAGGAGCTTCGTACAAAATAGGATGGACGCTGTAAGAGGGACACGAAGCTGCCGTACCGGGGGGAGGACGGGGTGTTGGTGTTGACTCGAGTCAGGTTCCGGATCACGCTCTCCGAGGGCTCATGGGGCGCGAACGTTTCTCGCGCGTTTCCCGATGCGACGCTTCGGATGAGAGGGATTATCACCGACGGCGACACCGGGTTTGCGCTGCTCGGGATTTCCGGAACGAGACGGGAGGCAGTCGTCGACGCGCTCCGGGCGCACAACGGCGTCGACGAGATCGGAGTGATCGCTACCGGTGCGCGTGAAACGACGGTACACGTCGCCGGAGACACGCCGCGGTTCGTTTCGGCCGCTCGGCGATCCGGGCTTCCGATCGAGCCGCCCGTCGAACTCAGTGACGGGAACGCGGCGCTCGAAATCGTGGGTGACCGCGATCGACTCTCTCTGCTCACCGCGCAGTTTGCCGAAGCCGAGGTGGAGTTCGACATCGGACTGGTCGGCGAGCAGGCCGGCGAGCCGACCCGTATCTTGACCGACACACAGCGGACGCTCGTGACTGCAGCCCTCGACGCCGGGTACTACGACACTCCCCGGACCTGCACGCTCACCGAATTGGCCGAGCGACAGGGAATCGCCAAATCAACCTGTAGCGAGACGCTTCAGCGCGCGGAGGGGCGGCTGATCAAGCGGTCCGTCGACCGGCTTCCCGGCGCGAACGCGTCGACAGCGGTCGACGATCCCGGGATGATCGCGCGGTGACGGACGAGAGCCAACGTGACGCTGCTCTCGACGCAGTGAATCTCTTGGTTGGGCTCGGGGAGGTCCGAAACCGACGCGAGACCGTTGATATCTCCTGTCGGTATCAGTGTCACTCCGGCGAGACGTTCACCGGGAAGTGGCGCGGCGTCCGCCTCGCCGACTTGCTTGATGACGCCGCCCCGGAAACGACGCACCGCTGTGCCGTCTCCGCGCCGGTCAGCGTTCCTCTTCGGTCCGAGATCGCCGTCTGTCACTGATCTGGACTATTACTGCTGTTCCTTTCTGCTCCCGTCACAGTATCGTATTTCCTCGAGAACTGGCGGTCTGAGAGCTCTCCTCTGGCGACGTTGATGGCGTCTCTGACGAGCTCCGCGCTCGCGTCATCGATTACGGGCTCCGGAATCGGCCGATTCGCGGCCTCGTCCGGACAGCGGTCGCCGTCCGGGCCGTGACCGCCGTCGCCGTTCGTCGCGTCTCTCCCCGCGCTTCGGTCGCGTGACCCGCTCGAATCGCTCATATGTGCCCAGACGGATAGTGGATATCTCCAGATATCGCTTGACATATCCGTGTTTTTAAAAGGTCGACGAGTTAGGCGGGCGGCTCGCCAAAGACATCTCTGACGAGCTTCGCCTGTGCGGTCCGCAGCCGCTGTGAAAGCGCTGATTTGCTGATATTGAGCTCGTCGGCGAGATCGCCGAGTGCCACGTCGCCGTCATCGTCGAAGTAGCCGCGGAGAACGGCGAGCTCGAGGCTCCCGCGCTGTTTCGTGGTGAGCGAAGAGAGATCGAAGGTCACCTGCTCGGTCGCCTCTGGCCCTTCGACGACCGCAAGTCGCACCAGCCTGACCGTCTCGAAGATCGCTTTGAGCTCTGCGACGATCTCGCGGATCATCGGCCGATCGTCGACGTACGTCGTCACCAGCATCGTTCCGTCCTCGACCCGTCGGATGTGGGGGACGCAGCCGAACTGCCGAAACACGTGACAGAGACAGTCGTCGCCGATCTCGCCCGTCGCCCGGCGGATCCCGTCCGAATCGGCGGGTTTGAGGTCGACGCTACACTCGTCACCGACCGCGTTAACGGTCACGTCTGCGAGGTCGGAGCCACCGTCGACGATGGGGCAGTCCCACTCGCGGCCGGGTTCGATGTCGAGATCGACTCTGAGTCGTTGAGCGGAACCATCGTCAGAAGCGCCGGCCATGGCCGTGAGTTCCTCGGCGAGGGATATATACTCGGTCCGTGGCTATCCGATCTCGAAAATAACCCAAGTATTGATAAGCGATCTCGTCGACTTGTTTCGTCAGGCCGAACGCTTCGATTCTGTCCCGGTCACCCCGATCCCGGAGCGTAAGCACGTATACAAACTCGCAAGCGTCCTCTTAGGACTACGCCAACTCGCATCAGCCGTGCGTGGAACGCACCTTCGAAGCGAGGTCCGCGATCGATGTTCTTCCGATCGGGTCTATCTGCTGTCGCACGCCGTCGACAGTGTAGAAGAGCTCAGCCGACACCTCACGGTCGGGGTACACCGAAGAGAGGACGTGGAAGTAGACGCTGAGCTGTGTCGCGTATTCAGACTCGCCGTGGCGTCCGAGATCCGTTTTGTAGTCGACGATTCGAACGCGTTCGTCAGTCACGACGATCAGGTCGACGATACCGACGACGATCGTTCGATCGCTTCCGCCGTCGGCACTCCCTCCGAGGGGCAGAAAGGCTTCCACCTCCGTCCGGAACTCGCCGCTGACCCCGTCGAGGAAGTCGCGGACATGCTGCTCGTCGTCGTTCGACGGCGTGACGTCTTCTCCGTCGGCGTAGCCTTCCGCGAACTCGTGGACGCGTGTCCCGAACACCGGTCCGCGCCCCCTTTCGACCGTCTCGAAGACCGAATCGTCCATCAGATCGTGGACGCTGAGTCGGCGTGGGGAGTGTCGCCCCGGAACGCGAGCATCGAGTGAACCCGCGGCCTCAACCCCGCGCTCCACGCGCTCAACGGAGGGGCAGATCCGTTCCGGCTCCGCAAACAACCTATCGAAGAACGTACTCGGGCGGTCGCCGGCAGTGAACAAGAGATGCCGCTTCGCCCGCGTACTGGCCACGTACAGGAGTCGTCGTTCCTCGTGGTACTCACTCGGGAGACTCCCGGTCAGCAGATCGGTACGCCAGTTATCGTAGACGTAGGGCTGTCCGTGGGGGTCGCCGTATACGCGCCGAGTCCGAAGCCCACAGGCGTCGTCGAACTGAACGGCTCCGCTTCCCGACCGGCCGAACGACGGAAACGCCCGATAGTTGACGTTCGCGAGGATCACGATGGGGTACTCGAGTCCCTTCGCACCGTGGATCGTCTGAAGGGTAGCGGCGTTCTCCCCGGGGGCGGTGTCGACTTCAACTGTCGTTCCCATACTGATGTTCGACTCGATGCTCGCGATCGCCTCACTCCGCGTCGCGAGCGTGTCGTCCATCACGCCGGTGATCTCGCCGAGCAGCCCGTCGGCAAACGCCCCGCTATATCCGTACGTATCGAACACAACGCGTGCGAACGCGCCGACCGTCTCCACCCCCTGTAGCCGGTCACGGAGGCGGAGCATCGGTTCGGGGAACCGTTCGTCGTCGAGGAGTGCTTTCGCGTCCGAGAGCGTGTATCCGGCATCCTCCAGAACGACGGCCCACCCTCGCCGAGAGTCAGTCTCACAGATACGGAGCCACGCCAGTAGCAGCTTCGCTTGGTCCGTGTCGAACAGCTCGACGCCGCCCTCGTAGGCGAGCGGAATGTCGTACTCCGCCGCACGTTCGAGGAGATCGCGAGCGAACGATCGCGTTCGCGTAAACACCGCCACGTCTTCGTACTCCGGGGCACCCAAACGCTCCTGCTCGGCGCCCCGACGCTCGGCATCGGTCATGCCCGGCGTGAACGCGGGTTCGTCATGGCGCTCGACGGCGTACTCGTCGTTCCCGACAACGTGCTGGAGCCGGTCGAGAACGACATCGAGCTCGTCTGGCGGGGATTTACCCCCGCCGGCGGGATCGGCTGTCTCCCCCGCAGACGGCAGAAACGCTTCGATTCGAGAGTTATCGACGGCGAGGTGTGGATCGAGCGGCTCGACGTCACGGTCCAGTTCGACGGATTCGCCGTTGGTTGCTGGCGTTCGGAGCGCCTCGGGCGCGAACTCGAGGACCGATTCGGTCGAACGGTAGTTAGTCGTCAGCGTGATCGCTCGAACGTCGTCGACCGAATACAGTACTCGGGTTACGTCGCTGTTGAGCGACTCTCGATAGGACGCGATTCGGTCTCCGAACTCGAGGATGTTGTCGACGCTGGTGTATTGGAAGCCGTAGATCGACTGCTTCCAATCGCCAACGACGCAGATGTTGCTCGTCCCGGCGAGCAGCAGCGTGAGTTTGAACTGAAGCTCGTTGGTGTCTTGAAACTCGTCGACCATCACGTAGTCGTGTCTGACCTGCGTTCTGACGGTCGGATCGTCACAGAGCGTGACGTACGCAAGCGCCAGCATCAGCCCGTGTGTGAGGTAGTTGTGCTGGAGGGCGTATCGAAGGTACTCGACGTAGACATCGTGGACGAACTCGAACAGCCGCTCGCGGTCTTCGTCGAAGGCCCGCTCGACGACTTCCCTGCGGAGTTGCGTTCCGGCGACGACCTCGTCTGCAGATGGTGCATCGGGGGTATAGCCGGTCTCGTTCCACGACCCCACGCCGGACACTGCGTCGGCGTTTGTCGGCCCGTACGTCCCTTCGTTCGGCTCGTTCGCGCGGTCGAACGCGTCGAAAAACGCCTCGCGATCGCCGCAAAGCGGCTCGTTGGTGTCGCGATACCAACCCTCGGCGGTCGGGACGACGCCCTTCGCAGCGAGCTCTGCGATCAGTGACCGAAGCCCGGGAGGGTTCCGCATCGCCGCGAAGAACTCGTCGTACTCGGGATGGCGGTCCGCGAAGTCGCCGATGAACGTCCGGAACTCGGACGCCTCCCTGACGGTATCTTCCACGAGATCCAGCGATTCGGGGATCCTGTCGTCGATTCCGAGCAGCGTCGGCGTCTCGTGACCGTATCGCTTGAGGAGCCGGAAGCAGTAGCCGTGAAACGTGTTGATCGGCGCGTCTTGTAGCTGGACGGGGTCGTACGGCGAGCGCTGCGCGATCCTGTCGGCCATCTCGGTGGCGGCGTTCCGCGTAAACGTCACGAGCAGGATGTCCTCGGGCTCGACGCCGTCCTGTTCGAGGATCCGAGCGTACCGGCGGGTGACCGCGAATGTCTTCCCGGTCCCGGCCCCGGCGTCGACAACGTAGGTTCCGTCGGTGTTCTCGATCAGCTCCGCCTGTTTCGGGTTCGGTGTGATATCGGTCATCGGTTGGTGAGGATCAGGTCGCGGTGGTTGACGCGGTCCCACGTGGGTCCGTCCGCACGGAAGGCGACGGGGAACCGGCCACGGCGGTACTCGTTCAGGGCATCGAGCTGCTCGTCGACAAACGCTTCTAGCGCGTCGAGATCGGCGCTCAGCACGTACCCGTCGGGAGTGTCTGCGAGGTCGCCAATAACGGCCTCACAGCCGTTCTCCACGTACGCGTAGTCGCCGACGCGCTCTTTGGTGTAGTCGACGAACGCTTCGGTGATCCGCTCTCGGCGCTCGGGCTTCGCCCCCTCGCGTGGCAGTTCCNGTGACTCGAAGAACTCGCGGTACGCCTCGTAGCCGAGCTTGGAGAGCGCCTGCACTCGCGGGTTGGAGTCCGCGTAGTCGGTGACTGCTTCGAAGGCGTCGCGTCCGGCCACGAACTCGCCGAATGTCGCGGGAACGTAGGTGATCGTCGTCACTCGCTCCTCGGGCGCAGGCGGCTCGCCCGCGACGGCGGCAGCGACGTGGTCGTCGTCCAGCAGGTAGACGAACCGGAGCGCGAGGCGCTCGTCGGGTCGCTCCTCGCGATGTTTCGCGAGGTACACGAGCGACTGGAAGTCCGGACGCTCTGCGACCGGGTCTATCGACGCCCCCGAGAGGAGATCCGTCGCCGTCTTTTTCGCTCCCGTCTTGTAATCGACGACCGTCGTCGGGCTCGCCAGGAGGTCGATGAAACCGCGGACGCCGAGCGCCGGTGATTCGAACCAGCGTTCCGTGAGATCGGCGTCCGCGTCGACGCCGAGCGCGTCGGCGAGGCCGTTCTCCCGCTCGCGCGTCTCGTAGGTCTCGTAGGCCGCTGGTTCGGGCGGGTTGCCGTCGAGCGTCTCGACGAGGGCATCGATCCCCACCGCGAGTTCCGTGCGTTGGATCGGTCGGCGAGCGTCGTCCAGATACGGGTCCAGCAGCGCACACATCGCGTCTAGCACCTCCTCACGGCGCTCGGGAATGACCGATGGGTCGGCGACGTGGATCTCTGCCGCTTGGTGGAGGACCCGCCCGCGAGCCATGGGGAGCGACGTCGGCGTCCGGACGAGCCGATCGAAGTACGCGTCACGCGGTGAGTTGACGAGCGAGTTGAGGTGTGACTGGCTCACGGTCTCCTCGGGAGGCGCATCCACGAGCGGAGCATCTGGAGCCTCGAACGGCGTGATCGGTTCGGAGTCCGTGGCGCCGTCGTGTCTCACATGGTCGATGTCTTGGAAGGAGTCAAACGGCTCATCGACGAGCGCTCGGAGGTAGACACACGGCTGCACCGTATCACCGGCGTGTACGTCCTGCACGAGGAAATACCGCTCTTCACCGTTACCGAGGAGCCGCTCGAACCGCCGTGCGTCTCGCTCGCAGAACGCCTCTTCGTCGACCCACGGGTACTCCGGTGGGGAACGGGCCCACTCGGGACCGAGCCCGAGATAAAACACCGTCGAGCGGTCGACGTACGCCGTCGCTGTCGCATCTGTAAGGAGGACACCGCCGACGCTCCCCGCTTCACCGGGCACGTCGAATGTGTCGAGATAGTACCGGAACGATGCAAACCCCTCACGGGTGACGTCGGTATTGAGCACGCCGAGAGCGTCGAACTCTTCGCGAAGCCGCGTCGGGTACGTACCAGTGAGGTGCTCGAACGCGGTGAGCGCGTCACGGAACGTGCCGGAGACGGCCGCCTCTCGGAACTCGAGGTACCCGCCGAGGCTTCCCGATTCGATCGAATCGACCCGTCGAGCGTCTAGCGTGTGCGGAACGGAGACGTCAACGGCCGCGAGTACCGGGCGCAGATCGGAGATCCGCTGGGAGGACCCGGCGAACGTCGATTCGACGAGTCGATAGAACGCTCGCAGGACCGGGTCAGCGGCGAACCCGGGGCCGCCCCGTCTCGGGATGTCTCTCGCGTCGAGCCCCGCTTCGATCAGCGAGGCGTACCGACTGCCAGACGGAACGACGATACCGACGTCGTCGGCGTTCTCCGCGTCGATAGATTCGAGGACAGCCTCGACGACTCCCGCCGTCGATGGGTATACGTGCACCGGCGGCAGCGGTGTCGACTCCTCGCGCAACGACGACACGGTCCCGTACTCGTCGGGGAGATAGCTCCGGTCAAGGCGGGTCAACTGCGGTTCGTCGACCACCTGTACGTCGAGGGTATCGGGGAGCATTCCGTCGTCGACGGCGGCGTAGCTGCTGTCGGCCGCTCCGAGGAAGTCCACCGCCCCCCTGATCGCCGGCTTGTCGAACTCCGGATACGACAGAATCTGATTGCGGTCGCCCGTTTCGCTCCAGCAGGCGACACAGAGATCGAGCGCACGAACCGCTTCTTTCCACGGCGCGTCAGTCGACTCGAGGAACCGAACGAACAGCTCCCGGGTGTCCTCCGGAACCATCTCACCGATCGCGTGGCTCCGCGGTGTGGCGGCAAGCCGTCCGAGACGCGGCGTCCGTATCCGATTGTCCAGCGCGAGTGAGAGCGGCCCGTCCGCCGTCACGACGAGGTCCGCGTCGGCGACCGACTCGTACACGTCATCGATGGACCGTGCTGCGCGTAGTGTCACGACAAAAGGGGACCGGGCGAGAACTTGAAGCTTGTGCGGTGACCTCGTACACGTCGTTGGCTTCCTCGATGGACAGTGGTGTGTCGCAGAAGATGAGCGGGAGGGAGCCGTGGAACGTGGCCGCCGACTCCCAGCTGACATCCGCTTGCACCATCAGACGGTACGTGATCACCCCGGGAACCGGAGGTCGCTTACGCAGGAACGAGCCGGACGATTGGCGCGTCGGAGTCGTCGACAGCCACGTACAGGTGTCCGGTATCGGGTGCGACAGCCACGTCGCGGATCCGCCAGCCGCGGTCGTCGAGCACCGGGTCGGCCTCAGAGACGGACGGATCCCCGGGTGAGTCCACCAGAAACCGACCGAGGAACTCGCCGGCCAGGGTGCCGACGAACAGGTCACCCCGCCACGCCTCGAAGGCGTCACCGTCGTAGAATGTCGCGCCAGCGGGCGGGAAGCCGCCCGAACCGCACTCCCAAAAGTACACCGGGGGTACCACGTCGTCGCGCTCGTGTGGCTCGTCTCCGACAGGCTCGTCTGTGCCGTACTCGCAACCATAGTGGGTCACCGGCCAGCCGTAGTTCTCCCCGCCGCGGACCACGTTGATCTCGTCGCCGTCGCGTTCGCCGTGTTCGCTCTGCCAGATCTCCCCGGTCTCGGGATGGACCGCCATCCCCTGCGCGTTGCGATGGCCGTAGGTGAAAATCGAGTCGGCCACGTCGGGGTCACCGATGAAGGGGTTGTCCTCAGGGATCGAGCCGTCCGGCGCGAGCCGGAGCGTCGCCCCGAGCTCGTTGGCTGTGTCCTGTGAGACGTGGTCCGGGCCGAAGTTCTTGAATCCGCGGTCGCCGACGGTGACGTACACCATTCCGTCCTCACCAAAGACGACCCGGGAGCCGTAGTGTTGGGTCGAATTCACGAACGGCTTCGCGGCGTGAAGCTCCTCGAACTCCTCGAATCGGGGATTGTCGAGATCGACGTCGAACCCGTCGTCACTATCGTCGAACCCGTCGTCGCTGTCGCCCCCGTCGGTGACGAACCAGCCTCGGCCAAGGTGCGTGGTCGTGTCGCCGTCGTCGTTCGCGGCGGAGTAGGTGAGATACACCCAACGCTCGTCGGGAAATCCGGGTGAGACCGCGAGATCAAGCATGCCGCCTTGGCCGCCGGTGTGGACATCTGGTGTCCCCTCAACGACCGCGATCGATCCGTCGTCGCGATCGACACCCTTCAGATCCCCGTCGCGTTCGGTGACGAGCAGCTGTCGACCGGGGAGGAACGCGATCGACCACGGGTTCGTAAATCCCTCCGCGACCGTCTCGACATCGAACTCGACGGGGTCGTCGTCCGGTGTCGGTTCGGAGTCGTTTCCGGGCGGCGCCGAGCCACCGTCCGGGACGTCGTTACCCTCGCCGATTTCCGTACATCCGGCGAGGGCCACCGCCAGCACACTTCCCGCGCCGGCGAGCGTCGTCCGTCGATCCATGCGCCTGTGTACGCCTCAGTCACTNAAAAGCGTTGTTCGGTTCCTGATCAGCGATCGAGCTCTGCCGTAGAGATGCGCAGGTTTTGACCGGTGCCNGCTTGACGCGCCTCTCGACGAANTCTGGGGTACCCGATAGACATCACTACTGTTTTTTCCTCCCGAAGGGAGCAATCTCTATGACCGTCGACCTCGCTACTCTGGTATTACCGGCCTTCGATGATATGAACGGAGTACCCAGCGAGCTCAAGCCGTGGGAACGGGCGTATGATCTCAAAAACGAACTGCGGATTGCCGGCGTCAACACACCACTACGGTACACGAACTCCGGCGTCGGCGTCGTCCCCACGGGGATCGGGAAAGCTGCGGCAGCGACGACGGTGACCGCACTGCTGACGAGCGACGAGATACGTGTCGATGACACCCTGATTATGAGCGTCGGCGTGGCCGGTGGGCCACCGAGCCTCGATATCGGATCTGTCGTCGTTGCAGATACCATCGTCGACTGGGACCACAAGTGTCGTGTCGATTCCGACGGTGAGGAGGACGTTCCACTCGCCATGAACCCATATACGGGTGGAATGGTGTTCGACCTTCACACCGAGCGGGTCGATCGAGCCCTCGATGTTGCAACTGATGTCTCGCTTCGTACCGGTGACGGTCCGACACGGACTCCGCGTGTGGTTAGCGGAACGAACGTCTGCGGTGACGAGCTCTGGCACGGCGAACAGCTGGCCCAACAGGTTGAGTGGCTCCTGGATGAACACCATGCTGGCCCGTACCACGCAACCGAGATGGAGGACGCCGGCACCGCGTTCGCACTCAGTCGGCTCGGCTATCTCGACCAGTACGTGTGTCTCCGTGGAATCTCGAACTACGACCGTCCGCTCGACGACAGCACAGCCGAGGAGAGCCTATTCGATCCGGCGTTCGAAGACGGGTTCGGAATCGGAATCGAAAACGCCGTTCGCGTTGCACGTCGGCTCATCGGCGGACGACTGCCGTGACTGACCAGAGCCACCACGCTCAGTTCCCAACGAGGAGCACACGAACCCGAAAGCCGCCTCCGTGGCTCAGTAAGCGATACCTCGAAGTACGAGCATCTCTCCTCGAGAACTGTGACTAAATGTGTCGGGACGAAACAAGTGCTCCGGCTGGGATTCGAACCCAGGTCATTGCCGTGAGAGGGCGCCCTTCGCCTGAGAGGCATTGAACCGCCCTCGTTCTGATCCGACGCTTGAAACTCCGTTATTTCGCCGTGTGAGCGACCATAGGGTCTGGAGCTTAAAAAGGGACCCAGTTAATTGCCCTAGAGTAATATCCGACTCAGCGAGTCGATCTCTGACCGGGGGTCGGGTGACCCGCGTCACTGCCCTTCGCAGGCAACGACGGGCAACGATCCGGGTTCGGCGATTCCGCCGTCCGTTTACATATACAAGGGGTTGTATCCGGTGCGTACCCCCGTTCCAATAACGAATCTGAGGCAACGCTTATAAACGGAACCACATCGGGGGTAACCGGGTTATATCCCACCGAGACTGACCACCACTCCGAGTAAGACGAGTCCAACTAGAACGACCGTGCCGACGGCGAGTGGCGTATTCTCCATCGCTTTCTCGTGGAGCNGCATCGATTCGTACTCTTCGCGGAACGCGTCTCGGTTCTCCGCGTCGTAGAAGTACTTGGTCTTGAACGCGAAGCGCTCGGTCACCGCACACCCAGTACAGACGGGAGTGCCTTCCAACCGCTCGATCTTGATATGCGAGTCGCAGTTGATGCTCCCGCAGTTCGCAC
>SL_4KL_010_BRINEDRAFT_10000039_pt1 | contig 45895 bp, 75 predicted proteins | sample SodLak_010_BRINE_2_FD_10664 | JGI IMG/M metagenome (IMG submission 10664) | reverse complement strand
CTGAAATAAGAGATAATTTAATTTCTGAATTTGATAGATTTAAATTCCCCGGACATATTAGGGGCGAAGAAATAATTATTGAATAAATACAATTTATAACATTTCTTTATTTTTTGGATTTTGAGTCATATTTTATATATATATATAAAATAAATTATTCCGATTATTGGATTAATAAGTAAAATTACATAACCAAGATATTTATTTGACGTTTTTCTATCTGTTAAACGTTCCAAAAATTCAAATATTAATATAATAAATAGTATAATAATAAAGTAAATTATTAAATTTTCAAACGTAAAAATAGGTTCTCTGGATTCTATTTCCATTAATTCATTAATAGAAACAGTTAAATTATCTTCTTCAGACATATTTTATATATGTCTTTAACTATTAAAAATTTTTGATATAAATGGTTATATTAAAAGTTAAAATTTATGTATGTGGAGTAATATAGTACAATATATGGGTAATCAAAAAACAGAAACAATTGATAAAAATAAATCCTCAGATATTGGTAGTTCAAGTTCTACGCGAAATTATTCACGAAGTTCAGAACCACCGGGCTGGTCAGAACTTTTAAATAAAGCTACAAGAGGAACAAAAATTAGTTCATTTAGTTCAAAAACAATAGGATATATTGCAGGTATTCTTACGCTTGGATTTGGAACAAGTTTAATTCCGATTATTGGATTTTCAATTCCGGGGGGTTGGTTAATGGCTGCTTTCCTTGTAGCTATGTTTAGTGGTGTTCTTGGTCAAAAAGACTATATTGCATCAGGATTAGCAGGAGCTAGCGTTGTAAGTATAATGGCACTATTGTCTGGGGCATTCTTTACATTTTTAATGTTTGGTTTAATGGGTGCTTTAGCAGGAATGGCAGGAATGGCTATTGGAGATTACATTGCGGATTAAATGTTATAAAAATATAATCAAATTACTTTTAAGATGTTATTACAAATAATAGCGTATGGTCATAGTTTCAAAAACAGATTTAATGAATATTGCTATAAATATTCAAAATAAATATTCTGAATATCATGGAAATTGTTTTGAAGTTTCAAATGAGATAGTTAAAAAACTTCGTGATATAAATATTAATGCAACAACATTAGAAGTTTCAATAGGTGAAGCTCGTGAAGTTCATTATGTTGTATCTGTTCCTTCAAATCAGATAAAAGATATAAATACAGATAAAGGACATACATATATTGATGCGACTATCAAACAATATTCATTTGAAAATTGGAAAAAAGGAAAAACAAATGTTGGATTAAGTCCAGACTCAAGACTTCCAAAAATTGGTATTTTCCCACCAAAATGTGAGGAGAGAAAAGTTTGGTATTATTCTGTTAATAATCCAAATTAATTCAACACACGTTCAATTGCATTTTCAAAGTGTTTTTCTGTAATTCTAATATTTTCTGCTTGTTCATCTGCTTCTGTACCGAATTCTTTTGCATGTGAACGAATAGCTTTTAGAGATGCATTTCGTACAATAGATTCAATATGACCTCCTGTAACATGGTCATATTCATCTAATTTACCAATAATGTTCCCAATAACGAAATTTTCGGAAAGTGGTTTATCATCTGTTAGAACTTCTAAAATTTCTCTTCTTGTTCTACCATCAGGAAGCTCAATTTTGATTTGTTCTTCAAATCTACCCGATTGTAATAATCTAGGGTCAATATTATCAATATTCGTTGTTTCTCCAATAACCGTAATTGTTGGGTCATTTCGAATTGTATCTAATTCAGAAATTAATTGTGAAATAACACGTTCTTGTGTTCCTGAATTATCCATATTCATTCCTGCAATTGCGTCTAACTGTTCAAAGAAAATAATAACTGGTGATGCTTTCTTTGCTGTATTGAACAACTCTTCAATTTGTTCTTCACTATCACCAACATATTTTTGGAAAATGGATGCACCATTTACACGCGTAATATTAATATCAAATTCTCCTGCTGTTGCATTTGTTAATAATGTTTTTCCTACACCATCTTGACCATGAATAATAACGCCAGCCGGAGAATATGTGTTTGTAACATTAAATAATGAGGAATGTTTCATTGGCCAAGCAACGATTTCTTCCATTTGTTGTTTTTTATTATTTAATCCACCAACATCATCATAATCGATAGAAGGCGTTTTAGCAGACATACTACGAAGTGCTGTTGGTTCAACGCGACTCATAGCACGATTAAATTGTTCCATTGTTACAGAAATTTCTTTAACTTCACCTTCTAATACATCTTCGACTGTTATATTTTCACCATCAAATGAATTTTGAATTGCATCTAATGCCGCTTCTCTACATAATGCAGCAAGGTCTGCTCCTACAAATCCATTTGTTTGAGATGCTAGTGCGTCAATATCTACATTATCAGATAAAGACATATTACTTGTATGAATTTCTAAAATTTCTTTTCTACCTTTTTCATTTGGTGCACCGATAAGAATTTCTCTGTCAAAACGACCACTTCGGCGGAGAGCCGGGTCAATTGAATCAACGCGATTTGTTGCTCCAATAACAATAACATCTTCATCAGAATCTAAACCATCCATTAATGAAAGAAGTTGACCAACAAGACGATTTTCTGCATCTCCTCCATCACCTCTTTCCGTCCCAATAGAATCAATTTCATCAAAGAAAATAATTGCGGTTCCAGATTCACGGGCATCATTAAAAATCGTTCTAAGTCTTTCTTCACTTTCGCCTGTATATTTACTCATGATTTCTGGACCGTCGATTTTTGTAAATCTAGCATTTGTTTCATTAGCAATAGCTTGTGCAATTAGTGTTTTACCTGTTCCGGGTGGACCATGCATAAGAACACCTTTCGGAGAATTCACACCAACTTGTTCAAACAAGTCTGGTCTTTTAAGTGGAAGTTCAACCATTTTTCGAATATCATTTAATTCTGAATCAAGACCTCCTACATCATCATATTTTACATCACCGAAAGATTCATTAATTTCTTCACTATCAGATTCTTCTGATTTAAAAGATACTTTTTCTGATGGCATACGCATATTTCTTGATTGACGTGAAGATGACTTTTTATGATTACCTTTTTTTACAGACACTTCTGTACCGGGTACAGCACCAAGTGCAGATTGTTGAGATGGAGAAAGAGGAATATCACCATTAGAACGACGGTCTGGCCAAGCATGACCCGTAAAAGAACCTTCTGGACCAATAACCGTTACTTTATCTCCACTTAATAGTTTTGTACCATTTTTATCAACAAGTTTATTCATTTGTGATTCTGTCAATGGAACTCTAGTTGAATCGTGATTATGCTCTGAATCAATAACATTTAGTTTTACTTCACTCATTGTTTCTAATATAGAACCGGTTATATAAAAAGTTTTCATTTTGTATTGAAATTTTAAACATCAATAATAATACATATAAGCATTAAATTATAAATATTAGCTTTACTGTATACAAAATATGTCTAAAGCAAAAGGAGATAGAAGAGAAAGACAAGTTGTAAATATTTTAGAATCTATAGGATATACTGTCGAAACGCCAAATTCAACGCCCTATCCACAAAGTTATGGTGTAGATTTTTTTGGATTATTTGATATAATGGCTTTTAAAAAAGGAAAAAAACCATTATTTATACAAGTTAAATCTAATGGAGCAAGAGGTATTCGTTCTTTTTCAGATGAATGTATTGAAATACAATTCCCATTTGATTTTTGTGACGTTGAATTTTGGGTTTGTTATGATAATGAAGGTTGGCGAATTATAGAAATTTCAGAAGATGGATATGATAATATATATGATGCAAGAGATGAAGATAAAAAGATGGACGAAGGAGCTAAAGAATTTAAGAAAAAACAATTAAATCAATCATAAGTATTATAATTACACGGTTATTATATATGATTATGATTTCAGAAGATGATGCGCGAAAAAAAGCTATGTATGGATTAAGGTTTGAATTTGGTGGTAATATGTTACATCTTGGACGAAAACGAGAAACAGGTGAACATTATGTTTTTTCAATACTTATTTCATATCCACGATTACCTGAAACAAAAGAATATGAATTAGAATTTGATGATACAAAAATGGTAGGTGAAATTATTATTAATAAGTCTACAGGAGATATGACTCATACGCCAATGTGTGTTCTTCAGAATCGTGTTGGAGAAATAAAAGAAAGTGGATATGTGAATTATTCTGAAAATTAAAAAAATATATAGGGTATTGTGTTATCTTTTTAGATATGAATGACAATATGAATACACATACTTTTGGAAATATAATTGATGTAAAGTTTGAAGATAACAAACGAATATTATTAGATGATTTAAGTGAAGAAAAAGAGTATTCTTTCATACTAAAGGAACGTGAATTAGATTATGATACAAAATTAAGAAAACATGTTGTATATCAAAAAAAGCCGAGATTAGTAGGAAATATCGTAAGTTATGATAGAGGTACACCTGCTCAAAAAATGGTAATAGTAAAGTTAGAAAATAAGTTTAACGTACATAGAAAAAATATAATTATTAAACCGTTTTCTGAAATGGATGTTTAATATAATTATTATATTTTTTTATTTTATTAATTATATTTTCATACTTAACTTGAAAATTTGATTTTTTTGTTGATAAATACCAACCTTTTGATTTTTTTGACCAGTTATTAGGTTTACGTTTACAAAGAGTCACGGGTTGCATTTCTAATTCAGATAAACTATTCACATTAAAATTATCTACAACATTAATAAATTGAGAATTATCATCTGATGGTTTTTTATAACTAAATTTGAGAGGGTTTTCACAAGATATAGATTCAGAATCAATATATATATTTATTTTTTCACCTACTTCACATTTTGCAATATATCCATGTTGATATTTTTTATTAATACATTTTTTTATGAGATTCTTTTTTTCAATGCTAAATGATGCATTAATATTATCTCGTATCATTTCTTCAGACATTACCATTCCATCAGGCAATGAAAAATTCTGCAATAATACATCATCAAATTTTTCATTATTTATAAATTTATCAAATTTAATTAAATCATCATCAAAAGATAAATATCTATAATTTAAATTAAGATGATTAGTTATCTTATTCTTTGATTTTCCATATTTATATTCATTACCGTCTTTAAATTTTATATAATCATCATTAATATTTAATTTAATTGTGTCTGGTTTGTCAAAAATTAACTTTTGTTCCAACGCATTTGAGATTTTAATGTTTTTTTTCGAATACGTTTTTCAAATCTTTATTATCAATTATAATATATAAGTTTTCATCTCTTGTAGGTGCATATAATTCACATATAAATTTTATAGAATTTTGACAAAAATGTTTAAGCGTGTGTTCATCAATATGATTTAATGTAGATATTGTTCCACTGTTTTTTCCCCGCCTTTGATTACAACGCCTATAATCGAATATAGGTAATAAATATAAATCTTTAAATATTGTATTTAGATAACCTTTTTCTTTTTCGATATTTATTGATGCAATATATTCATCAACTTTATCTTTTTCAGATTTTTCTTTTGAAGTAGAATGTTGCATTTGTTGAGACATACTTTAGTTATTATCAATTACAAACCAAAGTAATATAATGCTTTTGATTTCTTATCATATAAGTATTAATATCCTAATTTAGTATTATCTTACTATCAGAATCAAAAATAAATGAGAAAACATATATTCATTCCCCTCAAATATGACTCTATGCCACTCAATCAGAAATACGAAGATGATGAGTGTCTTTTTTGTCGAATGGTTAATAAAGAAGAACCATGTGACATTGTTATGGAATCAACAAGATATATTGCAATATATTATACTGTTTCAAGACATATAGGCCACACGCTTGTATTTCCAAAAAAACATCGTCATAGATATGAAGATATAAAAAATAAACATTATTTTTTTAAGTTTGTGGATGACGTTCATACAGAAATTTCAGAAATATATGTACCTGATTCAACAATGATTAAAATCAATAATGGTAATGAGGTAGGACAATTAGTACCTCATATATGTTGTCATATAATACCATATTACGAATCATAATAATTTATATGGTTTGAATACTTATATGTAAATATGACAGATAATTCAAGTAATTTTAGAGATGATATATCATCATTTCTAAAACATAACTTTCCTCAAATAGAAATGCATGGGGGCGAATCAAATATAATTGAAGCAAATGAAGAAACAGGATATGTACATATAAATCTATCTGGAGCATGTAGTGGGTGTGGAATATCACCTATGACTGTAGAAGCTATTAAACGTCGTATGTTTCAAGAAATTGAGGTAGTTGAGGATATTGAAGTCACGACAGGGTTTGATAGTATTGGAAATACGCAACAACCTGTCTCATTTGAACGAAACAAAGATGATAAAGAAAAGAATTCAGGAATTGATGTTCCATTTTAATGATATAAATCATTACTTTTATATATTTATAATATATCGTTTATTTATATTATGAATCAAAGACAGAAAAAACAAAATCAAAAAACTGTCAATTTCGATTCTTTTTCTGAGGCTGAAAAAGAACTTAATAAATATTACGCTGGAATGGCTAGAATATTAGATGGTAATTTGATTACTAATAAAGACAATATGCCAGAATCATATAAAGAAAAGTATAATTTAACATATGATAAATACTTAGTTTTAGAAGCAGAAAAGAACGATTCTATTATTGAGATAGTTGTACCTATATCACATAAATATAAAAAAGGTGATTTAGAATACTGTTTAGAATGGACTGGTGCGCATTCTATTGATTATTTAGCAGGAAAACGAATTCCTGTTCGACATATCGTTGATGATGTATTTAGAGTTGAAAAATTTAATTCGTCTGTTATTAAATATTTTCCAATTTCAATTATCAAAAAATTAATTAGCAAGAATATAATTAAACAGAAAGTTTATGGTTCATGGTTTATACGTCCCATGCATGTATATTTAATGTATACGGCATTGTTGATACCACTATTGATAGTTTCATATATTATAGGTGAATTAGTATCTATACATATATTAACACTTATTATACCATATTTAACTCTTAAACTTCTCAAACATAAATTTTCACGTTAATTATAGTGTTTTTGGTCGATAATCTTGTTGAGGGATATATTCAATCATTATACGCGTTAAATTAACAGTTTTTGCAACATCAGATAAACAATGTAAAATCAAATTTGAATAATCTTGATTTTCAAATCCAGTAACGGCTTCACTACTATCTTCATATGGGTCAAATGATTCAAATATTTCTAAGTCAACAGATGAGTTATTTACCCAAGATTCATTTTTAATTTTACTTTCAACAAGTTTTTCATGAATTCCGTCTAATGTTGAAACGGTCATTGTTTCATCAGATTTATCTGTTATAAGATACCATTCTTCTAATAGTGTTTCATAGTCTCTACATTTAATTTCATTTATTAATTCTTGTTTCGATAATTTTTCATAAATTATGTCAATATCATTATCATCAATAAATTTTTGTAATTGTTTTTTCTTAAATGAATTAATTTCCATAACATTATCAATACCATTTTTGTTTGCCCATTCGTTTAATAAGACACTAATATTTTGTTTTACCTGATTTAATCGTTTAACAATTTCAGATTTATTCATTTTAGAATAATGAATATCTAAATTCATATCATCTACAAATTGTTTAAGTTCAGCACTTTTTAGATTATCCAATGAAGGTTCTTTAGAAACTGTTGTATTAAACCTACTTTTCTGAGAAAATACTTCATATGAATCAGAATACCAATATCCCGTAAATGGCCAACTAATCCCATTTGTAAAGAAACGCGTGCGTAAGAAAGGCATATCAAAATCTGTATTTCCTCTATATGTTTCTCCATTAAATGCTGTAAATATAGTTCCCTTTCTGGAAGTATTTTTTACAAATTCACCGAAACTTGTTAAAAGCTCTGTTTCAGATGATGAAACATATAACATAATATTATTTAATGTTGAAGAACCATCTAAAACTTCTTCTTTCAATTCTGTTTGCGACACAGTATTCCCATCAGAATTTAACCAGATATGGTATGTATTATTTTTATGTGCAACAATTGTTGTTACAATATCATTTTCACCAGCCTTAAACCCTGTTGTTTCAATATCAAATGGAATAAACTGTAGTTCTTCTGGTTGATAATTATAGAATTTTTTTCTATTCATACATATCTGTTTTGTTTATTGGAATATAAATCCTTTTATTTCGTTTGATGAATTTGAAAAATACGGGCATTTTTAACGCAAACTAACTCCATACGTAAAAACTGTTCAATCCATGGCTTGAACAGATTAGGTGGCCAACCTAATTTTACGCGGGTGTCTAACATTCCATACTTCCAACGGAAATATGGCATTTTGTTTGCGAGAGCCGCATGGATTGCAAATGGGTAACCAAGCCATTTGCCTCACACGGTCTCTGAAACTTCCCGTATACTTGTATAATACAGTGTATATATTAAATGTTTCGATTTAATTTTACATGTCGATAATTATATAACATATTTTTATATATAATTTAATATGGATTTTAAACAAGTAATTGATTGGATTAAAAATTTTGAAAATCAAGTACAAAAAAGTAATAATTTATTATATACAAATAACAAAAATCAAATACCTGTTTCAATGACAAATAAATTAAAAAAATTATTAGATGAATATAATAGTTTTAAAAAAGGATTTGTTACATTATATAAAAAGTTAAACAAAGATAAATATGATATACTTAAAAATGAAGATATTAATATGTTATTTAAAAATTTTGATGAACAAATTCATTTAATTAAAAATAATAATTATGCCGAAAAATCTATACTACAAAATATTAAACAATTAAAAAATTATTCTACAATATTTGTTAAAATGTATGTTAAACAGTACAATTTAGAATTAAATTTTGATTAATCATTCACATCCACCAATTCCACGCGTTGAATAATATAAGTCTGTAGTTCTATCTTCATCATCAACGATTTGAAACCTTACGCTTCCACAATCTAAGTCATCCCATTGTTTAAAATCTGCCGTATATATTTCATCATCATACTGAACAAATAATTCTTTAAATTGTTTATCTTCAGGAATTTCAATATCAATAATTTCACTTTCATTACCTTGTATAGAATAATTAGACCAATGAATATGGTCTGTTTTAGATTCAACTAATAATTGTACATCATTAGTCGAACTCTGGCTATTAATTATTTCTATACTAATATTTTCAAGATTATTATCTGATTCACTATTAATAGTTGTACATCCAGATAGTGCTATTATTCCTCCTGCACTTATACTCGTAAGAAATTTTCGTCTATTCATATCATAAATATTTGTTATATAACTATTAAAACTTCCGACAAATAATCGGTAGTTTTACAGTAATTGAAGTAATAAATAATAATTATGAAAATAGACAAAATACAAAGTGATGTAGAAATATATAATTTAAATATGAATAGTGAAAATAACGAATGGTTATGGGATTTTGGCGTATTTACACTTGTAGGAAATAAAGATTATCCTATGTCATCAGTTAAAAATATGATACCTTTTTCAGCTATATTAAATGAATTAGATGTTTCTGAAATAAATAAAAAAGAACCATATGAAAAAAGAAAAATCGATATGTATATTGGAGATTATGTAATCTATGTTGAAACAGAATTTGAAAATTCAACGCATATTATATCACCAAATAATATTTTATACAATATTATTGAATCATCTGCTTATCTTAATGAATCAAAATATGTTATTGTTCAAGAAAATTCCAAATACAAAAATAAAAAAGAAATATATAATAAAAATAAATTAAAAGATTGGATACCTGTATTAGAAATTATTTAAATAGAAATAGTAATAAGTAAGGAAATGTAAAATATACATATGACGGTAACTTTTGGATATAAATTAAAAGATTATATTGAAAATGATTCTGATGTTATAAATATAATTAATGAAGGATACAAAAAAGCTAATTCAAAAGAGGAATATAACACATACAATATTAATAATCTTAATATATCTACTATATTTATAACGGTCAAAAAAGTTGGTGAAATATATCATGGTATTAAAATTATAATTCCTATAACAGTTGATATTAATAAATTAAAAAATAAAATATATGAAATAACAGACGATTTAAACCAAGACGTTAAATTATCAATAAAAGAAAATAATAAAGAATATGAATTATATGTTGAATGTGAAAACATAATTATGGAATCTATAGATGAATATGCAGACTTAAATTCTAATGAATCTATTCAAGATTTATATACTTTATTTAAAAATAAATAATAAAAAAGATAATTGTTTTTAATATATGTCAATTATTTTCACTTACAGCGTTGTTAGTGAGATTTATGGTCTATACGTGACCTTTAGACGTTTTTTAGACGTTTTTTGAGATATACTTACAGCTAACGAACCTTAATTATACAAGTATACTTGTAATAGTATACAAATTAACTTGTATAAATCCGGTAATTTGGCTTATTTTCAACGGTCACTAACAAAATCCCACTAACAACACTGTTAGTGAGATAGTCCGTATAATATCTTATAAAAAAGAGGTTATAAATATTGGGTATAAATTAGAATTTATTTTTCATTTTCATCAAGTTTTGAATTAAGTTCATCAATTCTTTTTTCCATATCATCTATATCTTTTACAGGGTCAGAGATATTTTTTTCATCAATTTCTTTTTCTTTTTTTGTTAACCATGAATCGATTTTTGATGATATGTTTGATTGGTTATTTTCATTTTCTTCGCTGTTTTCATTGTTTTCCGTTGAATTATTAATTGTTATATCATGCATATTTTGATTCGATTCTTGACTATTTTCATTAGAATCCTCAAATATAAAATCTGCAACTTTATCAGCATTTTCATCAGATAAAACTCTACCAGCTAATCGTTTTGTTTCATTTTTTAGAATTCTTTTTCGAATATCCATATTAAATATTAATAGGCTTTAATTATAAACTTTTTTATTTATTATATAAAATTTAAATTATTAACTATTCACAACAGTAACATGTTCTCCCGTAATTTCTAATTCTCTAACATCAATACCAGCAGGTCTTCTAAAGTAAAAATAAGTCATTGATGTTTCTGGGTCATACGTATCACATTCATAATACACATTATTCATCAAATGGTCAATAACATCAAGATTTTCTAGTCTTTCACTTGGACTCATTCTAAATGATAAAACAATACATTTTTTGTCTGTATGGTATTCAAATCCGCGAACATTTGGAATTAATCCAAGGTCAATATTCATATCGTTTGCTAAGGTTCCCATGTATACGTATTAGAGTATATTTTATTTAATATTTACGATTTTATTTTAGATTTAATAACTCATTATGAATAATTTTATATACATTTTTTGTATCATTCGATTTGATACTAATATCTGCAATTCTATTTAATTCTGAACAACCATCAATTGCAATTGTTTTACCTTTTACATAATTCATTAACGGTATATCATTTCGACCATCTCCAATAAATAAAATATTTTCAGGTTTAATATTGTAACAATTAACAAGTTGTTTTGCACAAAATACTTTTCCTTGATTTCCTGTCGGTAAAATATTCCAGTTTTTTATAAATCCATTTCTATCCCAATAATATTCACCAGATGTAAATATGTGATTAATATTATAATCTTTTTTAACGCGTTCTGCTTGCATTTTTAATCCTCCAGAGATAATAGCTGTTTTTATATTTTCATTATTTATTTTAGATATAAAGTCATCAAATCCATTTCTGTATGGAACATGATTAATAATTTTTTTATATGAATTATAATCTAAATTATTTTCTTTATGCATTTTTGCCGTTTCATTCATAAATTCAATATAATTTATTTCGTTATTATTCCATTTTTTAAGATATTCTTTCTGGAAATTAATAGCATCTTCACCTAAATAATTTGAAATCATTTGCCATGAATTATTTACCGTATATTCATTTAATCCGGTAAATTCTTTTTTAAATATTGTTCCTTGCATATCTAATATAATCATATTTATTTTATTATTCATATATTGTTATTATTAGTTATATAATATTTAATTCATTCGAATAAAATAGGATTTTTGTTTAAAACTATTTGAATTATAGCTAATATAAATTCGATTATCCCAATAATAATAAATATTAAATTATCTGTATTGAAGCCCACATATAGAAATATAAATCCAAGCCCAAATAATATTAAAACAATTAAATCAGCTATAGTTATTGGAGAATTCATATAATATATATTTATATATATATTATTAAAAACTTTTTGTTAGTTTACTATCATACCATTATATTCATTATACATTTCAGCCCACAATATGGGTTTTGAATAAATATATATTGGAATTAATAATATAAATCCTATACCCATAGTCGTTATACCAAATACTATCATTAAAATAAATAATATCATAGATAATAAAATAGAACCAATATATGTCCTCACATATATTTTACTTGTAATTAAATCAACTAAATCAGGACCATATATTTTTTTATAATCTCTTTTAATTGTATATATAATACTCACAGCAGGCCATATGTATAATCCTATTAATGATATTCCTAAAAGCATAGGTAATCCAATTAGTGTTAATGATAGACCAAACATGATTAATCCAAAGATAGGCAAATATACGAAAAATCCTGATAAACCTTCTTCAAATAATTCATTATATGATTCAAATTTAGGAGATTTTTCATTATTTATTACAGATTCTATTATTTTAAACCTATAACCTATAAGAATAAAAATTGGCAATAGAAAAAACGTTAAAAGTGAATGTATTATGCCTTGTACAAATGAACCATACTTAGAATTATTATTCGTAAAAGGATATTTTAATATATTTTCAAATTTTACGAGTAGTTCAGATATTATATTCATAATATATAATTATCATATTTGTTAAAAAAGATGTCCCCAATCAAATCGAAATAAATATAGGGTTTTTATTAATTGATTTAAATATGTCGATAAAAAAATTAAAAAATTCTGAAATTACTTTTTATAAGTATAAACCGAATAATATGTTACAACCTCACCAGTTTTGGGCTGGAAAAATGAAATCAGTACATATTAATATTACTATTGAAAAAAATTCATCATATTACAAATATATAGCAAAATTTAATCCTAAAAGAACAAGAGGATATGAAGTTAAAAAAGAATTTATTTGTCAAGGCAAAGCTAATAATATAAAAGATGCCCAATCAAAAGTTAAAAATGATTTATTTTCTGAATTAGGAATAAAAGTTTATTTTGATAGAAATAAATCATATAATACATATCCTGATTTTAATTAAAATAGTCGAAAATTATATATAATTTTATACATAATATATATTCACACTGGTAGTCTAGTTTGGTAAGACAAAGATTGTAATCTATCTATATGTATATATTTTCAATCTTTACGGAGGTTCAAATCCTTCTCAGTGTATGTAATGCAAATAAAAAATTTACCAAATAGACATCTCTATTTACATGAAATAACAGCATTAAAACAAAATTCTAATAAAATCAAAAATGCAGAAGCATTATTTTATGAGGAAAATAATATAAATGGTGTAATATGTTTTTTTATAAATATTAATGATAAAGCTCATATATTAGGATACGATAACGAAAAATGGGTTAATGTCTCAAAAATAACAACAGATGACAATTATAATGAAGAAACAAATTCTGTATTAACGTGGATGAACGAAAAATATAATGATTTTGGTATTTATGGAGAAGATGAATTATAATAAAAATTCATAGGTTATTTATACTTTTAATACTTATGATACTCTATGGAAAAGCCTCAAAAACTATCTTTGGATACAAACGAATTTACACGCGTAAAAATATATTTATATTTAATGACGCCAAATTGCGTAGAAGTTTCAGAAATTCAAAGTTCAAATATTAAAAATCGTGCAAGAAATAATTCAAATGCTATTATTTGTGCATTAAAAGTTAAATTTGAGAATATGAGTCATAACAATTCTGTTGAAAATATGCATGATTTAATAATGGCAGAAATGAAAGAATCAATTTATGAAGATGATGAATTAGGAAAAATAATTTCATCTATTGATAAAGATATAATTTTAAATTCAGAACCGTATGGTATTCCAAAAACAAAACCCATACAAGTTGCAGAATATATCTTAACAGATGATAAAGATGGATTACTTGGAATTAGTAACTATAATGATATTGAAAAAATGATATCATAATTTATTTATGGCTATAAAAATATATAAATATGAATAAATATATAAAAGAATTTGAAAAAACGGATGTGTAGAAATTTCAAGATTATGGAATTAGTCATATGCACTATCCAGAATTAGAACGTTATAATATCAAATATAAAATAAATACTAATTTGAATTTTAATCCTTATTGTCATTGTGGAATTCATGAAGCTGTTAAATTATATAATGAAAATAAATTAAATGCGGATGAAGAAATTTTAAAAGCAATTGAGAACAATCATCAAAAATATTATCCAATTCCAAAAGATGTTAAAAAAACAAATATACCAATAAAATTTTAATAACAATTTATATGTAAATTTATCTATTTAAAAATAAGTATTTATACATAGACATCAATTTATATTATATGGATATTAATATACCTTTAGTTACAACAGATATGGATTTGGAAAATATGATATATGATTCTGTAAATGATTTACTTAATATTAAAAATCCAAATATCAAACCATTAAATGAAGATGGTAATAAATTATCAACAATATATATTATTGAGGATAAATACTTATTGAAAATCGTTACGCGCCGTCATGTAGAATATCACAGATTATTAACATTTTTTTGGAATATAAGTTTATCTTATACGGATAGTTCAAATTTTTTTAAATCCTTTAATCATCCATATGATATGGTCAAACATGAATATGAAGTAATGAATAAAATGAAGAATACAAATATAAATGTTCCTGAACCTATTGAATATGGAAAATACGATGATTGTGGAGTAATAATTATTGAATATATATCTGATGCAATTCAATTTGGAAAAATTAATGATAATGATATTGGCTCAAAAATGGCTCATAAATTATATAAATCTGTTTCAACTCTTCATAAAGAAGGTATTCCACATGGTGATTTGCAACCAGATAATATTTTAGTTTCAAATAAAAAATTATATATTATTGATTTTAACAATATAGATTATAGATATATTGATTCACAATATTATGATATTGCGTCTGTTATTGCTACAGTTTCAAGTATTATAGAACCAAAAGAAAGTGTTAATATTGCTAAACAATATTTTTCTGAAACAGATATTAAAAAGTGTATCCGATTTATTCCTGTTGTAACTATGCAATTTGGTCATGATGCAAATAAAAATAAAATAAAAAACGCAATTAATGATTTGAACTGCGTTTAATTAATTTNGAACTGGTTCTTCTATTTCTTTACCAAAGTTTTCTAGTTTACTTCTTTCCCATTGTTGCCTATGTACGATAGCATCTTTACCTTTTTTTGTAATTTTGTAAAAGTTAGTCCGTTCGTCCTGACTACCTTTTACAATGTATCCTTCTTCTACGAGCGTATCAAGGTTCGGGTATAATCTACCATGATTTACGTCTTCATCATAGTATGGTTCGATACATCTCCGTATTGTCTGACCTGAAGATTGGTCGTTATCTGCAATGACATACATCAGGTCTCGCTGGAATCCTGTTAGTTCTTCCATATTGCGATTAATACATTAACGGATATACATATAAGTATATACCAATTATAATATTGGTAGGTTGATAAAAACATAGTTAATGATAGGATAAATAGCTATAATGAGAGATTGATATTAGGGTGCCTCTGAATTTGTGGTAGCCTCTCTCTACTACCATATATTTTTATAACCCTAAAAGATATAAGATTTGCGTTTCACAAAGACGGTAGTATGTAAAAATGATATTTTTATGATTAAATAGAAATTAACACAGCTATTTTAAAATAAAATACTTAACATTCTTTAGTATATGTTTCAAATATATTACCAAGAATAATATCAATTTTATCTTCTAACTTTTCAAATTCTTCATTTGATATGCGAGCAACCTTAATATTTATGATAGTATAATCTCTATTTCTATTTTCTTCAGATATTATTAAAGAAAATCTCGAACTATTTGATGATATTTTCAATATTCTTTTTTTATTATCTCCCATATAACATGTTACTTTATTATAGTGTTTTTCAAGGTTTATGAAAAGTGCGTCAACATATGTTGAAAATGTTATTTTTGATGCACCAATATTATATTTTAAAATTTTTAGTTTCTCTTTTTGTTCCATACTATATATACGTTGAAAAACCCTATATTTATTATGTTCAACCTATTATCTTTTTGTATTACTAAGTTATCAAAAATACGCACACCAAACCGTATGATATCTTATCTGTGCAGTTTTAATTATCTCAATAACATTTACTATATTACGGTACTTACTAAATATATCAGATGAATTAACAATAGTGAATAATAAACATTAGTTATATTAAAACGTTGCAATGTTGTTACTTATTAATTAAAATATTTAATTATGTGAAGTATCACAAGTCGCATGACCTGTGGCTTTTATGTATATCCAACGGTAGGAGCAACGGTGTTTAATTCATCTCGCGTATGATTTGTATCTCGCGCTGACTTACTGTGGTGATTAACACGCGAACTTTCTGATTGGTATTTACTCACGGTCGGTTAACTATGTAATCTAATTAATATAGTATAGGTGTATCTATTATGTGAACGTAAAATAGTATTTAAAATCTATTCAAAAAGTGAATTTAGTTATTTAATGCGTCAATTCTTCTAGTTTTGATTCAAATTGTTCTACCATTACAAGCCGTCCAGCCGCCATTGGACTATCACCGTATTCTAATTCGGATTTTGCCATCTTCTTTTGAGCTTTAATTTCGGCTCTAAGGCTTTCAACTACGTTCTTTTCAGATTTTTCAACTGTTTCTGTTTCAGGTGTTGATTCATCTGTCTTATCTACCTCTACAGTATCTGTATCTGTAGGTTCATCTTCAGACAGTGAGATTTTAGGAATGATTTCTTCAGGGTCCTGTGATTCGCTGGCTTTTTGTCGTGCTTTTTGAAGTTTTACTGCATAATCACCATACTTAGTCATTACATCTGTAATGTACGTTGGGTATGTTTCGAAATCAAGGTCTTCGATAATACTTCGTAGTGAAGAACTTGGGTTTTCTGGGTCTGGTTCTTCAGCAAGGCGTCGAAGAACATCACGCTGTTTTGCCGTTAGGCTATCCCATGCATCCGCACGTTTCTTTGTACGTCGTTCAATACTTTCTTCAAGGTCTTCGAGATTGGAACCAAGTTCTCTTGCTCTTTCTAGGAGAATATCGGCGTATTGGTCACGCACGGGAGATGGGTAACTAATAGAACAACCAACAGCTTCTGCTACTTCTCTGTTAGTTGCGTTCGGGTTACGTGCGAGATATTCAACAATATCACGCTTGGTGTCTGTGATTTTAACGTTGTCGTAAACGTTGGTTTCAATCTGTTCCTCGGAGGTCATGTCTGCTTTTGTAGCGGGTGACATACAGAACAATACACTGCAGGGGTATATATAAATCTTTTTATTTCATCTTGCAAAAATTGTCGATTTATACTAATTAGTCATAGATTAATGAACAAACATTCATGTTAAGAACAGTATAACCATATTTATTCATTTTTTCATGAGAATAATAGTTCGATTAATAGAATAAAACTATATTTTTCTAATCTAAATTATAGAAAATAAAGATGGTTCAAAATATACATAATAAATATTTCTGAGGCGCACACGTATGAAGTAGTTTACATGTTTTATTTTGTATTAAAAATATAATGGGCGTACAAGGATTTGAACCTTGAACCACCACGTTATGAGCGTGGTGCTCTAACCAGATTGAGCTATACGCCCGCACTTCAAAGCCGGTGGAGGAATTTGAATCCTCGACCCATTCCTTACAAGGGAATTGCTCTGGCCAAACTGAGCTACACCGGCACTTCGTATATTATATATCGAACCCTTTATTAAAAAGTTTATCGGTTTTGAACAAAACGAAAATTATATATTACGAATATATTTTGTTAATTCATCTCCTAAATGTTCAGATATTTTGAATCCTATAACAAATGAAAAAAATAGTAACAGTCCAAAACCATAAATAGTATCTAAAAATGAATTTATCGTTAAAACTGAGAATAAACTATTAAGTAACACAATAATTAAAATAATTATAGGTAAGCCAATAATAGTTGAGATAATAAAATAAATAAACCACATTTTAAAAACCTCACGCTTAATCATTTTCTAAAATATAAATTTAAAATCATATAAGTTTATCTTATATACAATTCATTATTCAAATGAAAATTTGCCATTTTCTTGTATTTTTGAACCATCTATTTCTATGAAGGAATTTTCACTCATATCTACTATCATATCTAAATGAATTGCAGAATTATTTTGTTCTCTATTTTCTCCAACATTCTTTTTATATGCCCTTCCAAGAGCAAGATGAATGGTATCGCCCATTTTTTCATCGAATAACATATTATATGTAAATTTATCAATATTTCTATTCATACCTATACCCAATTCTCCGAGATATTTAGCTCCTTCATCTGTCTCTAAAATAGAAGAAATTATATCTTCATTTTTTGATGCATTATAATCAATAACACAACCATTTTCAAATTCTAAGTAAACATCTTTGATTTCTCTCCCTTGTGCCATTAAAGGCATATCAAATAAAACGGTTCCGTTAACAGATTCTTTAACAGGTGCTGTAAATACTTCTCCAGCAGGCATATTGTGTTTCCCATAATCATTAATAGCATTCATTCCATCAATACGCATTTTTATATCTGTTTTATCTCCACTAACAATTCTAACTTCTTTACCTGAATTTAATATGTCACACATTTGTTTTTGAAATTCTTTTTGTTCGTCCCAATTATTAATAATAGCATCATAAACAAAATTTTCATATTTTCTTGTAGACATATTTGCACTTTGTGCATTTCCACTCGTCGGATATTGTGTTAAAACCCATTTTGTATCTAATTTAGCTTCTTTAACTTCTTTATTTACTTTTGAATTTTCCGCCATAAGTTTAGGAGGTATATCTCTCATTGATTTAATATTAGAACTCCCACGTATAGATATAGAAGCATCTGCCTTTTCCCATAATGCTTTTGAATGTTTTGATTCCTTAATATCTTCTTTACGAATATTTTCATAATATAAATTCGTTGCTTCAGGTAATCTCATTTGTAAGTGTGGAATAGCTCCTTTTTCACCTAATAATTTATATATTTCTTGAACAAGTTTTTTTGATTCTGGTTCTGCTGAAATAACAACAAAATCACCTTTTTCAATATTTGTTGAATGATTAACTAATATATCTGCATGTTCTTTTATGCGCGTATCCATATAAATATGTAAGTAATATAATTAAATAATTGTTTCCCTAATTTTTGTAAGAAATAGTGGATATGATTAACTTTTAATATTAATATGTTTAACTACTTGTTATGAATCGATTGGTTACTCCAGATTGGTTAAAAAGCGTAATAGGTATGAAATATTTTGGTGTGGAAATTAAAGATGCCTATATTGCAAAAGAAACAAATAGACCTATTGGAATTGATGATGAAAATTTTGATGGAATAACGGTAGTAGTATTGGAATCAGGAAGTTTGCGAAGAAATATTGGTTATTGGTATTATCATCCAGATGAAAAACAATTCTATTGGAGTAACAGCACGATAAAAATCGTATTTAAAAAAGCATTTGATGATGTAATTAAAGAAAATTTTGACTCAGAAAAATCATATGATTAAATATTCTCATATGCATCATATTTTTCATTAATATCTATAGGGTCTGGAAATTTACCTTCTGGATATAATTCACATAAATCTTTTCTAACGTGAACGTTCATTCCCGATTCATCTTGATACAACCACCCAATAACAAAATTTGAATTATATTTATTATTTATAGCAAATCTATCTATCTTTTCTGTTACGATTTCAAAAACAAAATCATGTACGCCATCATATCCGATATCTATAAGATTATGATTATTTAATCCTTGAAAAATAACATCTCCAGCAGAAAAAACTGTCGTAATAGGAATGATTTTAGATTCATTAATTGTTTCATTAATTATTTTTTGTGGTATGTCAGGGTTATATTCTAAATCCATATATGTAGATATATAACAATATGTTAATAATGTTTACATTTAAATCGTTGATTTTATTATGTTACAATCACATCAATAAATATGAATCCTAAAACAAATTATGAAGATATTGATACAGAAACAGCAAGAGCATTCATAAATTTATTTATTAATCATGGACATCTATTTAAATTTCCAATTGACTATAATGATTCAACAAATGAAGAATTACAAGCTTTTGTAATAGAAAATGATTCTAAAAATACAAATGATGGAAAGTCAACAATTTGCGTAAAAGGAATTAATCAAAAAGATAACGTAGAAAAAATTTCAGAAATATTAGAAAATATGGGATTAAAAATTATTGAAAGAACAAATAAAGAAGATTATCACATATCAATTGGTAATTATGTTTCAAATACAGTTACAGCATTTGCACCAAAAGACATAAATTCAGAATGGAATGTTCCTCACTTATTAGTTTATGGTTCATTATCTCCAGAAATTGAAGAAGCTTGTTTACATACATTTGGAAATAAATATGACTATTATGATGTTCGAAATCATTATGTTATTAGAGGAAAAGAATTAGATAAATCTGTAATTGATAAATTGTATGTATCTTTTGATAAAGTAAATATGTTTACAGAGGATAAACGATTTTATAAATCTCAAATTAGACAATCTGATTTTATTTAGAATATATCCTAAATTTAATATAGAAAAAGTTATATCTGACAAAAGCTACGATAGCGTAGGGAAGTAATTTGGGTCGTAGCATTGGAACCAACTCATCAGTACTCAATCTTCCCTAAACCTCAGTATAGGGCTTAACAAGTGGCTTGTTAAGTGAGGGATTAATCCCTCATTTGAGGTTTGAATTATTATGGTGAATTACTTCTACTTCAAAAGTCGCGTATTTTATGTATTATTCTATATTGATAAATTTATATAATTTACTATAATGAATTTTCACAAATTTAAACTTTAGAATATTTATTACAATACTAATTATAGAATTTAATTCTTATAGTATATATAAATAAAACAAAATAGAATAATTTAAAAGGGTGTATATCATATATAGTAATATGAGCGCAGAAAACCATATTCAAGAAATTGATGAAAAAGTTCATGACTACCTGAATGGTCATCCATTTGGGAAAACGCGCGATGAGATTATTCGTAAGTTTAACGCAGAATACTCTCAGAAAGAAATTTTGAATTGTATTGAACGATTAGAAACAAATGATTGGGTTATTGACCGAGGTAAGTTGGTTTGGCAACCACGTAAATAAATCAATCATCGTAATGTTTAAGTAATATACTTTCTATAGTATTATACAGAGGGTGTGTGGTCTAGTCAGGCTACGACGTTGCCCTTACATGGCAAAGGCCGATGGTTCAAATCCATCCACACCCATATTATTTTTTGGAACAAATATAGATTATTTTTATTTATAAAATAATTATTACTATTAATTAATAATAAAATTGTTATATAAATATAGTAAAATATACCATAATTTATTTAACATTTTATAATCAATAACTTATTTGAAATGGTAAAAATTGTTAATACAGACTCAATGCCGGATGGAACAGAAATAGATAAATCATTAGGTTTAGTTCGTGGAAATACGGTAGAAGCAAAAAAATGCTGGAAGAGATTTTACGCAATCAATTAGAAATATATTTGGAGGTGAATTGAAAGCCTATACGGAACTTTTGACAAAAGCAAGAAAAAAAGCACAACAACAAGCTGTTGAAGAAGCGGAAGAACTTGGTGCAGATGCTATTGTTAACATTCGATTTGATACATCATCAATAACACCACAAGCATCTGAAGTTCTTGTATATGGCACAGCCGTAACACTTAAAGAAAAAGAGTGAATTACCTCGACTTCAAGGGTCGGGATATTCTCCCATACCGCTGATGAATTTTATTTTAAGAAGCGGGAACACGTTTAAAATACTGTTTAGGGGTATTATTCATCTTATGGATTATTTTGAAAATATCTTCTTCATCTAAATTTGTATTTGGTTGAAGTTTCATACATCTATTACAGTTTATATATTAATAAATATGTTGATTTGTAGATATACGTATTTAATAATTATAATTGATTATATATTATATAATTAACTTATTTTATTTTAACAATAAATAATATTATAAGATTAAAATAATTATTTACTATTCTTGTCCAATTACAATTTCGGAACCAGATTCTAACTCAATATCCTCTGTACTTCCATCTTCTTGAACAATTGTAATTGTTGTTTGACTTTGTTGTACAGAACCATCATCTGAAATTGGGTCTGTACCGATATCATCTAAATCATCACCTGTTGCAATATCACCAGCAATAAATGCTCTAGCTGTTTCATCATCTGCTACAGGAATTACATCATTTGATTCAGCATCAACAAATGCAATATACGAAACTCCACCACCACTATCAGGAATGACTCTTGTCATCCAGAATAAACCATCTTCACGAATAATCGGAAGAGGTTCAACAGGCGTAAATTCATCCCAATCAACAGTTGGAGCTTCAGCTTGTACATAATCTGTAGACCGTTCTGGACCGACCATAGCATCTCCACGGTCTGCAGAATGTCGTTCCCATTCACCTGTTTGAGCATTCTGATAATATGTTTGATAGATTCCTGATGCATCACCCGCTGGTTCTGCAGCAATTAATAGTGTTAATTCACCATTTTCTGTTTGAACAAGATATGGTTGTTCATTTCCATCACCGGGAGAACTTGCAACCTCTGGAACATCTTCTTTAAAGAATAATGCATTCATAACACCATTATTATACGTCATAGAATCAACGTAATATCGCGTTACATCATAAGACACGGCTCTTTGGTCTTCAAGGATTTCATGCTCTTGAACTTCATCCACATCAACAAACTCAATATCTCCTGTTTCGCTATCTACAAGTGCTAAACCACCGGGGTGCGGAGTAGTGTATGGGAATGGATATGGGAAATTAAATTCGGGTTTATGTTCAACATATGGTACAGCTAGGTATAAATTATCATTTCTATTTACTACATAGGCTTCATCTTTTTTATAATCAACCCAATAATTTTCTTTTCTAAGTTCCCAAAATACGTTATCACCCATAAAGTCACCCACCCCCGGAACAACTTCTTTTTCTGTCGTTTGTACATTAGCATCTGTTTGTGTCATATCTACGGTAGATGCACCTGCTTGATGAATAGTCATACGATTACCAATTCCTTCAGGGATGATATTATATGACCATGCCATTCTACCATCTTCTTGAATTGTAATGTCACCTTGTGATAGTTTATGTCGCTCGAATTGTAATCTATTCTGCGCATATGTATCTCCTACTTTCATAGGAAGCAATCTCATATCATCACTTGCTGTTTGTTTCATTTCATCACGTTCTTCAAAATTCATATGGTCATTCACAACTGTAGTTTGTGAAGCGATTGAACCCATAAATAAAAATGATGGAATAAGTAATACTACAAGACCCATGAAAACCATTGTTCCAAATTCAAGCTTTACTTCTTTAGGTTTATCGCTTTTTTGTAGATGTGTAATAACAACGGTTAGAATCACAGACAAAACAACAGCAAATAACAATTCCATTCGTGCATACATTACATTATACACTAAAAAGTGTACAATATCAAGCGCACGAAGATACCATGCAAGTCCAATTAGCGGTACAACGATAAGGATTACACCCAACAACTTTTTTTGATTCATTTCTATCTATACAATACAGACGGGTATATATTAAACTAACTATTTGATTTGAATCAAAAAATTATTTCACGATTAAATCTTTAAAAATAGAATATTTGATTTGATTATTCGATATGCTCAATCAACCCTGTTCTAAGAGCATATGTAAATTCATATCTTGGAATATCTTCACAGTCTTCATCTACAACCATAAAATGCGTTCCTCGAATTGAATAGTTATCTGTAATTGTAATTTCATCACCAATACTCAAATCTGGTCTTTCCCATTCTGATACAACTTTGAATGTCGATTCTGGTTTAATTGCTGATTGGTTCATACAATATATACAAAGTACATAAATAAAAAGATTATGAATTTAAATTTGTTAAAAACATATAGTGATATTATATAATACCACTATATACGCACACGCATGTTTAAGAGTCACAATTTCTTGCGACACATACTTTTTTATACTATAGTAAAATAAAACTTTCGATTAGTAATACACATCATCCCATTTATTTATTAAATAAATTGCGTGTTCTATAGCTCCATCTAATGTATTAAATGTTTCTTGATTTTTTGTATCATTTTTTGCATTAAATCCATTTTCTGTATTATTTTCTACCATTGGAACGAATAAATATGTATTTGAATCAAAATAATTAATTGTAATATGATTGCTTGTATTTTGCATATTAAATTGAATTCTATTTTTATATTCTTTATCTTCAATGTTCCATATATCAGGAATTCTATTCATAATTTCTTTTTTTGATAAATAACAATTTGATATGTCCATATTTAGTTTTAATAATTACTATATTATATAATTATTGAATTTTAATGCTGTGTATTCAACATTCATCTATGTAATTCACATAGTACTTCTCACATGAAATCAGTAGTTTTATAAATAAATAGGTCAACAAATAATTATGGTACGTCAAGTTAGAAAATTCAACGGTGTTGTAGAATTTGAAAATGAACGTGAAAATTATACTGGTGTTGTTTCATTGTCTGAAAATTGGGTACTTCTAGATAATAAAGAATATATTCCTACTCATAAAATTTCATCTATTACATGTGAAAATCCTATGTCAAACGAAAATGTGATTTAAGAACAGTAAATTTATAATGATACAAACTATTTTTTAATTAATGACTACCGTAAATTATATTATTATTCCAGATAATTTTGAACTATCTAAGTTTAATGAGAAATGTGAAGAAAGTATTTGGAAAACATATGATTTAAAACAAAATTATAATACATATAGATTAAACAAATGTGATAATTTATTTTATTTAGAAAAATATGAACAAAACAAATGGACTAAAATTCATTTATGTATAACATTTACTATACATATTGTAATACACAATCGAATATATAAATATAAATTATATATTAAAAATGGAATATTGCAAAATCATGAATTAGAAAATACATTTGTAGTATGATATCGTAAAATATTATTGTATTGAAAATATAATTAAATTATGAATGAATTAAATATATCAAAAGAATATAATTTAGATGAAAAATCTCAAAAAGATTTATTAAAATCAGAACTAAAAACAGATATTGAAAATTTGTCTGAAGAATTAAATGGATATAAAATCAATTCAGATAAAGAAATAGCATGGATTGTATCTATTGATGAAGAAGAAAAAAATAAAATCACAGTTAAATTTTTGTTACCAAGTACAGATACATTTACACATACATATTCAATTCCAGATAAAACATTACCGGAAGATAATTTATTCAGAAATTTAATAGAAAGTACAGGTTATGATATTAATTCAATTGGATTAACTATTGGTGAATCTATTGATATTAAATATAATGAAAAAATGAACAAATGGGAACCAAAAATTCATTCTAAATTTAAAAATAACAAATCAAAAAATACGGGTTCAAGTAATAGTGCTTCTGTTTTAAGTAACAGTGCTTCAATTAAGATAAATAAATTAATTCATTATACAGTATTATTTTTATTATTAATTCCATTTTTATTAATTTTAATTCGATATACAAGAGGATATGGAATACTCGTAATTATATCTGTATACATTGGATATTATTTAATTACAAATTAACTTTCAAAAGTTTTATAAATAATAAATATAGATATAATTATATGTCTAAAGTCAAGTATAAACTTAAAAAAGAATTTAAATCTTTCAAAACCGGAACGAAATTTTATCGAATTGCTCGTTTTGGAGATGGTTTTATACATGATGAAAAACTCAAATTAGATAGTTCTAAACGTAATAAAAATATATGCGTTACAAACGATGAATTAAATGAATTTTTCATAAAATTAAACCATAATATATAAATATGCATAAATTTAATTTAATAAATAAATGAATTCATTTATAAATTCTGAGCGGGCACAAGCTATGCAGATTGGCTTTATACTTATTTTTGGCATATTGGTATTATCATTTACATTTTATCAAGCTAACATAGTACCAGACCAAAATAGAAATGCAGAGATTACACATAGTAATGAATTACAATCAGATTTTTCAATCTTAGAATCACATGTATTTAATACTGGTATGTCAGGAACACCCTCAACAAAAACATATCCTTTGTCAATGACATATCCTGATAGATTAATAGCAATTAATCCTGTAACTCCACAGGGTTCATTATCTACATCATCTACAAATGATATTATTATATCTAATTCAAGTATGGAACATGAAATACCTACAAGATATTTAACTCATGATGTAGATTATCGTTTATATGATAATTCACCAACTTATACATATGAAATAGGATTTACGTACAGAAATTTTGATACGGCTCAAACAGCTATTTCTGAAACGCAATTTGTATTAAATAATGGATTTGCAATAGTAGCATTACAAGGAGAGTATAACCATACAAGTCATACAACAGAACGAATAAGAATAGAACAAATAGATTCATTAGTTCAATATGAAATAACAAATCCAGAAATAACCGTTCCTACAAGATTAGATGAGCAACATTGGAATAGTTTTTCAGAAAGGAATAATGATTTAGATATAACATATAACGGAGATACGGTAACATTATCAAAAGAAGGAAAAATGCCATTATATTTAACTAGCGTTACAATTGGGGACGATAATGATGGTGGCGTAAATCATGATGATATAGACTTACCTGAATCAGATAGAGAAACTTCACCGGGAGAACCCGGAGAACCGGGAGAACCCGGAGAACCAGATGAATTCCAATTTGAATCTCTATTTGCTGATAGAGTTGATAATAACCAAATAGATTATTCATTCGAAATTACAGCAGGTGACGCTGATATATCTCAAGTTGAAGTGAGATTAGAGAATATTGACGGTTCAAGAGACGATAGCGTAATATATGATTCAGAATTTGATGAATTCGATGAACGTGGATTTAGTGTTGAAGATAACTTTAGAGGTCTTGGAGGGCCAAGTGAAGATTATGATGTTGAATTTGTTGCTCAAGATGATGATGGTAATGAAATAACAGAGGTAATTGAAACATATTAAAATCAAAATATTTATATTATATTAAATTGAATTAAAATATATGATTGAGTTATTTGCTAACCTTGTGGCGTTAAGTATATTAATACTGATTGTTAGTATGTGGTTTGTTATGTTAAAATTTATAATTATACCTGTTATAATCGATTCTGCAAAAATATTTTATAATTAAATATTAGAAATTTCTGCTTTGAATTCCTCTCTTTCTTTTTTATAACAAAATTTTTTCGTGATTTGAGGAATTACTTCACAGAAATTTTGAACATCTTGTGATAACTCTGTGTTATTTACATTATCTATTAAAGAATTATATTCTTCACTAGTCAAATAAGTATCAATTTTATATCTAGGTTCAACATCTTTTACACCAATAATATTAAAACTCATACTTTTACTAATTTCATTTAGTACAGTACTATTACTAGATTCAAATTCTTTTTTAAATTCAAGAGGAATATTAATTGAAAGATAATATAGTTTATTTACAGGAATCATAGAATTTTGAATCTTTGTAATAGCTAATTTGGAAGAAGAAGGATTTATTTTTGAATTAGCTGTATTCAAAATATCCATTTCTTTGTCTGTGATTGGACATTTTACTTTATACACTTTTTCTTTACTTTCTACAGTGTTTTTGTGTGCTGTATTTTGAATGCGATTCATAACTGTATTTAATACAACAGCATTTTCTTCTAGTTGTTCAGAAAAAGCAAATGCTGAATCACACAAAGTAATCATTTCGCGCTCTGATATATATGTTTCAGAGAGCATCACGGTTTCATGTTTACCGGAGTCAATCGCTTGGATTTCCATTTGGTTGTTATTTCCCATGTATACAACAAATCTGTATTGTATAATAAAACCATTGATTTACGTTGATATATCAAAAATAGTGTTAATGTACGTTTTATCAGTGTTGAGAATAATAACCCTACCCTTGAGGACGAAGGCAATTCACAATGTAAAGCAGAGTACTTAAATTCAATCAGTATAAATACAACTACAATTATGAAAAGTGTTATTTTAACTTTATCTGTGGAAATGCATTAAAAAATAAAAGTAAAAGATTCTTCGCGCAAATATAATTATATCATATATTATAAAATATATTTAAGGCATTTCTTCAGGTGGTGTAAGATGATAGTTTTCTTTAGAACCATAAATATCGTCATGTTCAAATAAATTTTGTGCTACAGACTCATCTTCATATAATACGCCCATTGAGTATTTAATCCATGGATTTGGCGTTTTACAATGAGTAAAATTTCTCACATCTACAGGTTTAAATTTATTTTTAGAACTCTCATTTGTAACAACTTCTTCAAGCCCAGTTTCTTCTATAATCAATTTACGTGGTACATAAAATTGTGTTAATATTTTTATTTTATTTTCTACCCATGGTTCATCAATATTTTTGAATCCATTTCCTTCATCAATTTTTATAGGATTTGCCCAATAAGAAACATAAAATGATTCTTTTGCCCAAGAACTTTGTTCTTGAAAAGAAACAGCCATTAATTGTACATCTGTAAATTTAACATTTCCAAAAGGATATACTTTTGAGATAACTTCTTCATAATTAAGCGGTATAGTACATTTATATTTTTTATTTTTGATATACAATTTACAAATTAAATTATCATTTGTTTCTTCTGTTTTTATTTTAAAATTTCCATGTTTTTGAATATATTTATGTTGTCTAACAATAATTTTATCTATTTCTGAAACAGAACTATTATTGTAAAGTAATGAATGATATGCTTTATCTAATATTATATCTGGAATCTCTGAATATCCTTCTAACATATTATATTGTTTTAAATCCAAACCAATAAACTTTATTATTTAAATAGCAACAGAATATTTTTGATTTGATTTTTTAACAAATCCATGCGTTATTAATTTTTTAAGTATTGGTAATAAAGTAATCTGCTTTAAACTGAGTGATTCACATATTTGTTCGAGAGTTGCAGATGTAACAGATTTTAAATATACATATACAAGTTTAGCTGTTGATGAATTTATTTCTTCAGGGACTGACAATTCTTTAATTGATTGAGCATGTTTATTTATTGTTTGTTTTGACATATTATTCTTATAGAGTTCGTTGATTATATAACTAACGCAAGACAATTGACGTAAATTTTTTTGATTTTATTTATATAATATATTTAAAACGGCGTTTAAAGCCGTATTAAAACAGTTTGGAGATTAATAATTTTCGACAAATGCTATACTAAATTATTAACGTATTTTTGTAAGATTATCATTATTAATTGATTTTGTAAGTTCTACAGGGGGTCATCTTCAACAAATTCTACATTTTGATTATTTTCTATTGTTTCTCTTGCGTGACTTGGAATATTTGCAGCAATCAAATCAAAATTTTCATATTGAACTTGTCGTGGTAAATCTGTAGGTAGGTCATTTAATAATTCAGATTTTTTACCTCTTTTTGATTTTATAAATACATTTTCTCGTCCATTATTAGCTTGTGAAGGATTGATAGCAAATTTAGATGTTATATCCTATTCCTATCAATTGAATTGTTATACGTCTATTTATATTGACCATATACGTCTTTATACCATATATTTAATTATTAATTTTTAAAAATTTTTTCTTTTTCTTTTTTTATTTTTTCTTCATTTTTAATTATAGATATTTTAAATAATCCTAATAATACAACAAATTTTGTAATTTTTAACATTTTTGGAATTTTAGCAAATTTTTGTAAATACGGGAATATTCTTATATATCTAATAGAATTACCAATAATACCAAATGTTCTGAAAACTCTTAAAAATGGAAGTAACAATATAATTTTTAACCAATGATTTTTAATAAAATATGTAAAATTTTCAGAATTAAAATAACTAATAACTATTTCAATTGTAAAATAAATTAGTATAGTAGCTTCTAAACCTAATGTTAAATATGGTACATCAGCAGTATATATAAAACTAACATATATGTATACTAAAAGAAGAATAAGTATAATTGGCATTAAGAACTTTAAATGTTCATCTAATTTTTCCCAATTTATATCGTCAATATACTTCATTAAAAAACTTTACGAAAACAGGGGTTAAAGAAATTACTATACATAACATTTTTATGTTTATACTAATAGTTGATTATGAAAACAAATCAAAAATGAGAATCAGAACGTATTCAAAACAGTTTAAAATGGGAAGAAAATTATTTTGCTCTTATTGGTCTTGAATCAGATAGGAGTAAAATACAAAAACAAGAAGATTAATTATTTATATTTTTGTTTTAAATAATAAATAGTCTGACTTACATCAGCATATTTATTTTCTTCTTCAGAACAATCTCTATCAAAATCACTTTTCAAATCTTCAAGTACGGAAATTACTTCATCAATGTCTGTTGCCATATTAGATAGTACTTATACATGCTTATAAGTTTGTTGATTTTACGTATTATATATCAATTGAAGTAAATGTAAGAGTAAAATATATACGTGATTAATCATAAGTTACGTTCGGAATGTCAAATAAAGAAATAACAATATATGCAACGGCTGAAAGAACAGCTAGTGGAAAAGTAATTGTTGGTGTTAAACCTGAATGTTTTATTCCTACATACACAGGATTAACAAAAGCTGTTAGAAAATATATTAATTTAGATAAATTACTCGAAATAGATGATTTACATGATGAATTTGAAATCGGAACGGTAACGTATGATAACAATAAAGGATACGTTGATAGCTCAGATATAAAAGTTACAAGTATTAATTCAACTGTAAAAAAACATTGTTGTTAATAATTACAGGCTTAGTGGGATTTGAACCCACGATTTGTTGTTTAGAAGACAACCGCCTTAATCCAGACTAGGCCATAAGCCCTGTAAATAAAATGATGTAGTTAAAAATATATAAAGATTCTATTTCACCTTACAGAATAATAGACAATACTAAATCCATCTATACATTCTGAATCAACTTGGATTACTTGTTTACCTGTTCTATCGTAATAAATATCTTTTATTTGTCTCATTTTGTATGAGCATAAAAATTAGACCATTTTTATTTTTAAAACTTTTTCATCATCTAAATCAACAATGTCTATTGTTTCAATAAGATTATTAGCTTTTTCATTATATAATTCTTTTAATTTTTCTAAATCAGAACTCATATTTAAAATTAAACAATAACATATTAGATATGTTTCGATATTTACATTATATAAATATTAATACATTTAAATATTATATATAATAATTATACATACACAAAAATGTTTATATATTTCAAACGCGTAAACGTATTTGATGGTTTCAAAAGAATATGTACTTGACAGTGATTTTGAATCGTTCGAAGCAGGAACAATGTTTATCCGAACAGCAACATACGGTGAAGGTCAAATTGATGACGCAAAATTAGAAGTATATGATACTTATAGTAGCAAAACTATTACAGTTACAGAAGAAGAAATAGAAGAATTCTTCACCGTCGTTAACTAATTATATAATTTTTAAATACATTATGTATAAATTTTGATATGTAGTCAAAACATTACATTATTGGGATACGTATTTATTTCCCCCTCAAAATTATATTGTATGGTGGTAAACATACAGTGAACGAGTCGCAAATTCGTTCAACTTTGAGTGGACATATGACCAGTGGGCCATCACTCCACGATTAATCACTACTTCCCAAGTTCCCTTATTTCCGTAGTGACTTATTTTAACGATGATTTTTGTCAATTATTCACGCACATTCACTAAATCGGCTTACTTCATTTCCAGTTATGGAAACATTCGGCACTGTTAAGATACTACATGCGCTTTCTTGTACAATATGATAAATGATACAGTATATATTAAATGTTATGATTTACAACGCAAAATGTTTTGTGACGTTATTTAAATCTGTAATATATACTATATTTTATGAGATATGAATACGTTATTTCTCTTTTATCAAAATTTAGAAAGAATTCAAAGAAATAATATTAATTTATATATTAAGAAAAGACTTAAATGAATATTCACCGGAATAAATTACCATATCTGATTCTGCATTGTATTCTATAAATGAATACTTAGAAGCAGGAATATTAAATATAGATTCGAGATTATATGCAAGTTCCATATAATATGGTCCATTTTCAACAAGTGCTTTTTCTGGATACTCATAAGAACCTTTTGGTTCTGGAGTCCAATTTTTAAAATTTGAAATATAAACATCTATAACAATGGTTCTTTCATTATTTGTTGTAATAGTATACAAATGAAGACTAATATGTTCTTCATTCGTACCGAGTTCAGATAATTTAACATTAAAATCAGTTAATTTTTTAACATTTGGTAAAGCTTGAATCATTTTTTTGAAGTTATGATTTTCTAATAAACGTTCAAAATTATTTTCTAATGTATATACAGGCTTATCAAATGAACCATACAAAGGTTTCCATCCGGGCGGTCTTGTAATTTGAGCTATATATTTATTTTTTCACACGTAATTAAGTATTGTGATTTGATTTTATTAATAAATTATATTAATTATTTTTTAAATAATTAAATCGATTATTTTTTATATTTTAAAAATATATTTAATGTATGGATAGAGTTTTATATATTGGGAAGTTTCAACCATTTCATAAAGGTCATAAACAAGTGGTTGAAAAATTAGCTAAAAAACATGAGGAATTAATTATTGTTATTGGTGGTGCTAATTTTTCATATACAAAAACAAACCCATTTACATCAGGGGAAAGAATTGAAATGATTAAAAAATCGATTGATGTTAATTTTGAAAATGTATATATTATTCCAATTATTGATATTGAAGATAACATTCTTTGGCCAAATCATGTTACAAAATATACGCCTGACTTTAACTGTGTATATAGTAATAATCCATTAGTTAAAAAATTGTTTGAAGATTCTGGTTATACGGTTAAAAATATTGAAATGATTGAGAGAGATATATATACAGGAACAAATGTAAGAAATTATTTAATTAATGATAATGATAAATGGAGGAAATTAGTTTGTGATAATGTTGAGTTATTAATTGAAAAATTTAATGGTCAAAATAGATTACAATTAATAGTTGGTGATGATTATAAATAATTAATTGTAAAATTCTTTTGTATCACAATGGTCACATGTATACCAGTTATCTCTATCTAATTTCATCAATCCCCATGGACAATTGGGACAATCAGAAATGTCAATAGGATGTATATTTGTATCATGAATTATTTCGTTATTTTTTATCTGTACAAGTGTATAATTATCTTGAATACTTTCACAGATATTTTCTTGACCAATATATTCTCGGAATGATTTGAAAGCTTCTTTTTTAGAGTTATATTGGTGTTTATTCAAATCTTTTTTAAATAACTTATTTGTATTTTTGTTCTTCCATGCAAAGTATGTTTTTGTTTGCATCATACAATAATATATAACATCTATACTAACTTAAATGCAGATTACGATTTACACACAAGATAGTTACAAAATTATTTATCACTGATGACGTAGAATATTCAGATTTTGAGTTTAAATTTATATTTAATTACTTACCTTGATTATAATTTCGTTCCATTATTTTACTTGACAGAATTGATATATCTCTATTAACACCGTCTTCTTTAAAATTGTTTGCGTATGAAGAACCAAGAATAATTTGTAACGCACCTACAGCTTTTGATGATTTAGGGTCATTAAAATCAGAATGAAATCTTGTAAAAATTGTTTCTATATCTATATTTAATTCTGTACTATCAAAGATAATAGTTTCGAACATTGTATGCTGAATTGCATCTATTAAACCTTGTTTATTTTTTGGCTCATAATTATAATCTTCTAAAATATAATTTAATGTAATTTTTATTTTATTTTCAAAATCTTTGATTTCTTCAGGCTCAACCCCGGTTTCAAGAATTTTCTCTTTATGATTCTTCATAGTGTATATTTAAACTAAGATTATAAAAATTTAATGTATTGTTATTATAATTTTTGTTCCATTTTTAATTTTTTTAAATTCTATTGAACTTTCAGATATGTCAATAACAAATTTTATTATCCATAAACCGAGACTACTACAATGTTCTAATGGCGTTTCTTGTGAGTGTAGAATAGGTTTTAATTCATGTTCTGGTATTCCATTACCGTTATCTTTAATTATTATTTGTTTTTTATTTTTATTAATAGTAGTTTTTATATTTATTTTTTTATTAGTTGAATCGTTATGTTCAATTCCATTATCAATAATTTCTTTTATTATATACATAAATTCTTCATGTGCACAAAAATTAAAAGATGACTCTATCTCATATTTTATTTCTACATTTAAATAATTATTATTTATATAGTTAATAGATTTTTCAACAACATTATTAGAATTGTATTTTACAATATTATCTATATTATCAATTATTTTTTCTGATTTTTGAGCTTTTTTACTTATTCGAAGTAATTCAGATATACTATTATCAATATATTCTATTTGTGTACTTTCTTCATCTGAAGAACATTTATTTTGAATAATATTTGTATTTCCTCTAATAATATTCAATTCATTTCTTATATTGTGTCTTAAAACGCGACCAAATATATTTTTTAATAATTTAATTTGTTCTTCGTTTTTCTTTTCATCAGTGACATCAGATATTACAATAATATAACCAATTAATTCTTTTTTATCAAAAAACATATTTATATTTTTTTCTACTTTATGTGCTTTGATATTATAATATGTCATTTTATTTGAATTCATTATTTTTATCAGTTCTTCTTTTTCATTTTCAATAATATCTAATATATTTATATCATATTTATTAAATATTTTTTCTATATCATTACCAATATTTTTATTATTAATATTTAATCCTGCATTGTTACATTTAATATCTGAAACTATTTTAGATGATGTAACAGATATTATTGTATAATCTATATTATTTAATATTTGATAATTTAATATTGGAATATTATTTATATAATCAAATTTTATTATGGCAAAGCTTATAATTAAAACGCCTATTCCAATACCTATTGCATCAATATCTATTGCTTGATGAAATGTATATATTACACTTTCAATACTTATTGATAAATATCCTATTATTAAACCCGTACCAATAATTGTAGATTGATTTCTTGAAATTTTATATTGTAAAGCATATTTATAAATAATAAAAACAGAACTGATAACTAAAACACTTGTCGGTAAAATATATATTAAAAAGAATAAATTTGTTTCAATTGGTATTAAATATCCGTCCGTACCAACTTCAAAACCCTCATAAATCATATTTTGAAAATTTGTCCCAAATAAAAATATACTTAATAAAAAATAACTATATAAAATATATAATGTTTCTTTTTTATTTAATTTATGACCAGTATATTCAATAACAAGGTGCAAACATGATATAACGATTCCAATTCCTATAGGTCTTAAATATAATTCAAGAATTTTAGTTGAATATATGTTATAATTTATAAATATATTAAATAATAAATATAACAATGTAAACAATGATAAAGTAAATAATGGAATATAACCAATTTTTCTTTTATTTTTCCATGATAACAATAAACAAAAAAGTATTAGTATAATTAATAATATTTTTAATGTATTTCCAAGAAATACAAAATCATCCATTATTATAAACTATTTTATATTTATACTTATTAAAACAAGGGGGTTTAATTCCATATTCGATGTTTTTCAACAATTATTTCACCTACTCTATTTCCACGAACTTCCCACTCAACATCCTCTGGTATTTCAACAATTTTAAATTCCGCAGAATGTTTTCCAACGTTATATCCACCTAATTCTTTGATACAGTGAATTAGTGCTTTATTATCTCTTTCATTCAAATAATCTTCTTCGTTTGGATAATGTTTATTTAGCCAATTTAAAGCTTCATCTGATAATCTAGAAAAACTATAATTTATTTGTATCGCTATTTCTTGCGTCATAAATGAGTGTGGAAGGATTCGAACCTTCGATTGGTACCATTAACCTATCTATACGCGCATAGGCGTATGAGGCATATATACTCTACCAACAGAGTTATTTACACACTCTGGTGGTTACAGCCTGCTTAGACTTTATCCTCATTAGGATGAAATATCCAAGTCGGACATACTTGATGCAAATATTGACAGAGGCTTTAAAGCTATCAACAGAGGCACCACCATATATCATTGTTCTATCACAACTTTAGTATTAAGTTTATCAGAACCAAATACAAATTTGTATTCTATTATATTAAATGTTTCGAATAGAAATATGTTTATTTTTCTTGTATTAATATACATGAAATATACATGAAATATACATGAAATATACGTGTAATTATTTTTGATTTCATCAAAAATTAAACATTGAAAAATTATTTCTTAAAGCTTTAAACTTACATTAATTAAAGAATTAGATTCACAATTATTTCATAAATATTTTAGATGAGAACAACTCTCACGAAAAACTTAAGCACCCTTATCAATATTATTTTAATTACCATGTCTGAAATGAAAAATGGAATAAAATCAATAAACAAATCTGAAGATGATGTTGATATTTTTACGGCAAAGAAAAATTTAAAACCGTATGATTATCCTGAACTTTTAGAATATACAGATGCGATTCGGAATAGTTATTGGGTTCATACAGAATTCAATTTTGCAGGAGATGTTCAAAATTATAAAGTTGATACCACTCCTGTTGAAAAAAGTATTATTAAAAAAACAATGTTGGCTATTGCTCAAATTGAAGTTGAAGTTAAAACATTTTGGGCTGAAACGTATAATCATATGCCAAGACCTGAAATCGGAAGTGTAGGTATGACATTTGCTGAGTCAGAAGTAAGGCATATGGATGCATATAGCCATTTAATAGATATACTCGGTCTTGAAGAAGAATTCGAAGAATTAACGGAAGTTCCTGCAATTAGAGATAGAATTGAATATTTAGATAAGTATCTAGAAGGAACAAAGAGTGAAGATAAAGAAGAATATGTCATGAGTTTACTCTTATTTAGTATATTTATTGAACATGTTTCATTATTTAGCCAATTTTTAATAATGACAAGTTTTGATAAATATGAGAAAAAATTTAAAGGTGTAGCAAATGCTGTTGAAGCAACTAGTAAAGAAGAGCAAATACATGGATTATTTGGCGTGGAACTTGTTAATATAATTCAAGAAGAAAATCCTGATTTATTCGGAGATGAATTTGATGAGAAAGTACAAGAAGCAAGTCAAAAAGCATATGATGCTGAAATGAAAATTCTTAATTGGATTTTTAGTGAAGGTGAATTAGATTTCCTTCCACGAATATATATTAACGAATTTTTAAAAGATAGATTTAACAATAGTTTAGAAAATGTTAATGTTGAACCTATTTTTGAAACAGATGAAGAACTTCTTGAAGAAACAAGATGGTTTGATGAAGATATAATGATGACTAAACATAATGACTTCTTCTCTAAGAGGTCTACAACGTATAATAAAAATACAAAAAGTGTAACGGCGGAAGATATATTTTAAAGGTGATTAAAATGAATAAAAAACAATTCCCACGAATGGCAGAAAAGCACAGTGAACCATTTTATTGGTTAAATGATGAAAGTAGAGAATTCCTTCAAAATGGTTATTTACTTGAAGGTGTAACGGCTGAAGAGAGAGTTAAAGAAATTGCAGAACATGCAGAAGATATTCTTGAAATAGATGGATTTGCAGATAAATTTTATAAATATATGAGTAAAGGATATTATAGTCTTGCATCTCCTGTTTGGTCTAATTTTGGACTTGATAGGGGTCTACCCATTAGTTGCTTTGGAAGTTATATGGAAGATTCTATTCAAAGTATTTTATACACGCAAGCTGAAGTTGGTGAGATGACAAAATATGGTGGTGGAACGAGTGGATATTTCGGTGAATTACGTCCAAGAGGTTCACCAATTACAAATAATGGTAAAAGTAATGGAAGTTATTCGTTCACAGAACTCTTTGAAACAATTATAAATGTTATTAGTCAAGGAGAAACACGAAGAGGTCAATTTGCAGGATATATAGATATCGAACATCCTGATTTAGAAGAATGGCTTAATATTAAACAAGAAGGAGACCCTGTTCAAGATATTTATTATGGTGTGATTATTGGAGACGAATGGTTTGAAGAAATGATTGAAGGAGATAAGAAAAAACAACAGAAATGGGCGAAGATTATTGAAACACGTATCAATATTGGTGTTCCATATATAATTTTCCGAGATAATATGAATGACGGTAAACCACAAGTTTACAAAGATAAAGACTACGAAATTAATGCAAGTAATCTATGTTCGGAAATTGCACTTCCAGCAAATTCTGATGAAAGTTTTGTTTGTTGTTTGAGTAGTATGAATGCTCTTCATTATAATGAATGGAAAGATACAGATGCCGTTGAAACGTTAACTTACTTCCTTGATGCGGTAATGGAAGAGTTCATTCAAAAAATAGAGAATGATGACGAAGCTGAATTTATGGAACGAGCACTTCAGTTCGCCAAGAGACATAGAGCTATTGGTATTGGTGTTCTCGGATGGCATAGTTATTTACAAAGCGAAATGATTCCATTTAACAGTTCAGAAGCCATGCAAAAAAATAATGAAGTGTTTAAAACAATTAAACAAAAAAGTTATAAAGCAAGTGAAGAACTTGCTGAAATATTTGAAGAACCAGAAGTTCTTGAAGGATATGGTCGTAGAAACACAACAACAATGGCTGTTGCACCTACACAATCAAGTAGTATTATCCTTGGACAAGTTAGCCCAAGTATTGAACCAATAAAATCTAATTATTTCGTTAGAGATGGTGCGAAATTAAAGATGACGCAGAAAAATAGATTCCTTAAAGAACTTCTCCAACAAAAAGATAAAGATACAAGAGAAGTATGGAATAATATTATGGAACACGATGGAAGTGTTCAACAACTTGATTTCTTAACGCAACGAGAAAAAAATGTGTTTAAGAAATTTGCTGAGATTCCACAAATGGCTATTATTAAACAAGCCGCTCAAAGACAACAATATATTGACCAAGCACAAAGCTTGAATATGTCTATTGACCCGGATAATGTAACCGTTAAAGAAATTAATCAATTATATATTGAAGCATGGAAAACGGGCGTTAAAAGCTTATATTATCAAAAAAGCGTTAACGCCGCACAAAAATTCAGCCAAGAAATACTCGAATGTGCTGTGTGTGAAGGATAACAAAATTAAAGTTATCTAAAAAATATTTTTAATTTATACTATTATTTCAACCAAAAACTATATGTTTTATAGTGTGTAATGTAATATATGGGATTATTTGATAATATAATCTTGCCAGAAGATATAAATTTACCAAAATTCAATAAAAATCCAAGGTATACAGATAAAGATAACTATAGATTATGGCAAACAAAAGATTTAACAAGAGGTCAAGATAGGTATAGATTTATAAAATTAGATGATACGAGAAATGGTTCACATCAATTAGAAAGACGTGTTCCACCAATTCATAAAATAACAAAAGATGAGAATGAAATTCTTGATGAAGATAATTTACTTTGGTGGAATATTATTAGACCCACAGGAAATATTGAAATTAGTGATTTTTCAAATGGTAAAATATACACGTATGATTTATATGTTAAAAATGGTGTTTTGAAATCAATAGAATTAAACGATATAACCACTGTAGATACGTTAAAACCTAAAAAGAAATAATAACATTTATATTATTCAGTATCATATTATTTATTGTGATGTCAGATTATAATTGGAAAATTCAGAAAGTTGCACAAGAGATGACAAAAGAAGAAAATATCGATGAAATTAAACGAGAAATCGGTATTGAAGGTGCATATCATGTTGTGGTCGAAGGTGGATATCATCAGCAAACACTTACGGATGATGAAGCAGATTTGATTACAACACTACTTGTAGACCATGGTCTTTCTGGGTTGTTGATGTTATCAAAAATTACAGACTCTCGGAAAGAGATTGCATTAGTTAAACCATTAATTGATAATTCTGATAAAAGCTTTGAAGAAATTATTAATCGACTTGATGACGGAAATGAATACCCCGGAATGTTTATGGATTATGATGATGACTTAAATGCATATACTGTTTATGAAGAAGATTTCGAATAATGTAAATGTATAAATCAAGATATAATAAATTATTAATTTTATTTATAGCGAATGTATGTATTGTAATATATTTAAATTACATTTGGTTTGATAATATTACATTTTTGTTAATAGGTCTAATAATTTTTATTATATTTAGTTTATTATATGGATTAATAATTATTGTTTACTTATTTACTAATCGTTAGTATCATTTAATATCCTTGCAGCATGTTTATCTCCATACGGGTCATCAATATTATTGTCAATATCAAATGATATATCTGTTGTAGAAGCAATTAAACCAGCTATAATAACCATTGAAATATGCCATAAGACAAATCCTGTAACAATACTAAATAATACAACAAAAATTGTTTCAAATAAATTTGAAGCCGTGTATGCCATCGTTAATCGATGATATGTTAATAATTGTGTTAAAAATATACTTACAAATAAATATGAAATTGGTTGCTTTGGAATTATATCTTGAACATTATCAATAGTAGCCCACACAATAAGTGAAACACAAATAAATCCAATAAAAGAATATTGAACAAATGAAGTATCATTTGTAAAAATTATATATGCAAAGATTAAAATTAAAATTGAAATCTGCGTACTATAATCAACAAACTGTTGAAAAATCTTATTTATATAAGACATACGAATACTATTTATATACAACTACTTTAATATATCGATATTAAATATCATCATGTAGATTATAGATATTTATTGAACACATATCTTCTATATCTGTATCATTAAATTCATAATTATATTGTTCTAAATCATTTTCAAGTAATTCTATTAATTTACTTGTATTATTCGTTTTAATTTCAAAAACATGATAATTTTCAAAATATGAAATATTTATATTGTAAATTTTAAGATTTTTACATCTTTTGTGGCCATCATAGCCTAAAATATGATTTTTAATATATGATGCATTAAATATTTTATCAAAGTTAACCATATTATAATATTATCAAGTTTATGTTAAAAGTTTATCTAATTTATACTACGTTAAATTTATACTTGTATAATTATATTATTATTTATGAACTATTATACAACGCCCATAGAAGATAAACATATAATTGAAGTTTTAAATATCTGGAAAGATAGAATGGGTAGGCAATATCCTAATGAATCTAAAATACGTAAAGCTGTAGATGAAAACATAGATAAAATATTCGGATTCGTTACTGTTAAAAAATCAGATGAAACCGTTTTAGGTTTTTGTATTGGTAAAATACTCAAAACAGATGAAGCAGAAAATATGGTTTCACAAATAAATTTATTTGATAAAAGTATTACAAAAGTTGGTTTACTTGATTTAAATGTTGTAAAAAAAGAATATGAAAATAAAGGGATTGGACAAAATCAAATTAAAAAAAGAGAAAGTTATTTTAAAGAACAAAACATTCAGACATTACTTGCTATTTGTTGGATACGAGATAAAAATCCAAATAGTATATTAATATTAGAAAAATCAGGATTTGAATGCGTAGATAAAATAGAAAATTTTTGGTATGAAGATACATTAAATAGAAATGCTAAATGTATTGATTGTGGGTTTCCATGTAGTTGTACAGCAGGTATTCATATCAAACAACTAATTTAATTTATCTTTTGAATTTAATGGTATAATTACAGGTTCAATAGTATTACGAGAAAATTCTTTTGATTTTGTACCTTCTTTTTTAATATGATTAATTTATATATTTATAAAATTTAACTCGTGAATAAAAATACATTCAAATTTAAAATAATATTAAAATTTATAAAAATCTAACATGATTTTTTTGAAACATTTCTGCTAATATATTTTCATCTACTCTAAACCAACCGTACTTTGTAGAGAATGTAATATCTCTATCTCCACTAGTTTTAATTATATTAATAACTTGTAATTTTGTTCCTCTTGGAACATATTTATATCCATAATTATTTTCCGGTAATTCAGCATAATTCTTATTTTTATTACGATTCTCGATTATTAATTCAGCCATTTGAGAACTTTTTATATCTAATTTTAATTCCGTACCTTTGTTGAGCGTATGATTATTAATTCTAATTGAACTCATATATAATAGTAAAAATAACTATCCTATATATTTTACTTATCTAAAAATGCCCTGTTGATTCTGTTCCTTCTTGTAATTCACCTCCTCTTCCACCTTCAACTGTACTACCCCCAATATCTCCTGTAGAAGGAACTTTAATCTGAACTTCATCTATTTCATCAAAATCATAATATAATTCTCTTTTAATGTTATCTGCTGTTATATTTGATATTCCACATCCAGAACATGTACCTCCCAACTCAATTACAACAAGATTTTCATTCATATCTAACTCTCTGACTAAACTTGTTCCTCCATGCATTTGAATAATAGGCATTTGCGTTGTTATCCATTGTTCAATTTCTTTTTTTAATTCTTTTTTAGACTTATTCTCCATGTATTAAAATATACCGTTCAATACTAATAAGTTTTATACTTTAAATGATAATATATATAACATATCTAATATAAAAATTATATATGGCTGTTAAATTAGAATGTCCGTGGTGTGATTATGAATCAATAAATCAATCTTATCCAGCAAGTTCTGCAATGTTAAAAGCACATAAAGATATTCAATTTCATTGTCGAAAAAATCATCAAAAAGAGACAAAACAATATCAACAAATAGTTAATATATGGGAACGTAAAATGTTTTCACAAAGTATTTTTGAATATTATATGCAAGTGATTCAATATGTATTCGATGAAGATTATAATGGTAAACCACCAAGAACAATTGTTAATGAATATTCACCCAATGATTTAAAAGATAAAAATAAAAAAGAATTAAGACAAATAATTGGTAGACACGTTAAACAACAAAATATGAACTAATGCATTCCCATAAAAACAATCCACATAATAATATTAATTAATGCTAGAATTGCTACCCAAATCATAATAATTACCATATTAATATCGAAGGTATTTCTTTTGTACATAATGTATTTTTGTATTTAAGTCATATTAACTATTTCTATTTACTCTTAAAATATATTAGTTATTTTTAATTTATTATATTTTAATAGTATTTTTACTATAAATAAATAGTAATATTTAGTAATATTACTAATACTAAAATCTAGAAAGAATTAAAAATATTTAATAATATGTAATTCAGATATCTGGTGATATAATTCTAAAATGTTTTCATCGTCAGTCATATCAATAGTTTTATCTAAAAAACCTGTAAATACGCTATTACACGTTTTAAATTAAATAAAATTACTGTATTACCAACAACTGTTAAGAAAATTCATTACAATCCACGATTTAAGTGTTTATTCTAAATCTCATATGTACGTAATTGTATTTTAGGATATAAAAGATTAGATTAAAATTTCAGGACTATGCGGAAGAAGGAATTTGAATCCTTGTTTCATCCATGGCAAGGATGCGTGATACCAGACTACACTACTTCCGCTCTAATCTTATTTATATATACTATATCTTACAACATAAGTTTTTTGATTGTGTATAAATAATTCCTATAAAATATATTAAATAAATATAACCTCTTTTCCTTATTAAAAATATAAAAAATAATAGGGTTTAGAATATTACATTATATTATGAGTTATTTAGATGATGCCGTTCAAGAAATTCAAAAATCAAAAAGTTCAGGATTTTATTTTATTAGAAATACAGATGTCGTAAATCTTTCTACAGATATAGATGCTGAAAAATATGTAGAAAAATATTATCAAGAAAATTATAGATATTCAGGACCTTTGCATGTAGTATCAGAGAAATTTGAAAACGGATATCGTGTAATGGTAATGGAATCTAAAATGTAAATTTAATATTTTATATATTGTCTATTTCATCATATAATTTATCTAAATTTATTCTTTTTGATGATTTTATCACCATTTTTGAAAAGTGATATATTTCATAATAATATTTATTTTTATTTCAGTATAAAAGTTATAAAATTATACTATATAATTTATTATTATGAATTCACACGGATTCGAACCGTGGATTTCAGACATATAAGGGCCGCGTCTCAACCAGACTAGACCAATGAATCCTTTCTGTCGTATTTAATCAATGTATGCGTAATATATTAACTCTTTTGATTTCTTTATCAAAAATACATATACACTATGATATATTTAGAATTAAATATGGATACTAATGAATTCATTCAGAAATTAGAGAAAACAAAATAGTAAACACAAATATCATTTCACAGTACTTATTTAAAATGCCGAAGTTATAAGTAAAGACTGTTCAGACGGCTTTAAAATAAAAATGAATATGAATGATTTTATATTTGAATTTTACGAAAGTAATATTAAATTTGACGGTAAATTATCAGAAAATATTTCACCAGAAATAAAAAATATTATTAATTCGGATATAACAATTATCGAATAGAAAATAGCAAAACATAAATTAATTATTTATTATTTTTTTAATTGTTTAATTATAAATTACCAATATTGTTATATAGTTCATTCAAATCCGTTCTCTTTGCAGATTTTTTTTACCATAAAGGTGAAATTAGATTCAGACATATTATACTTATTATAATTCATCACTTATAATATTACTACGTCATTGATGATTTAATTTTTTAAAGAACATTCTAAGGCTATTTCAGAACATATCATTGTATCATTAAAATCACCTTCGTATTCTTTTTTATTATTCTGAGCTAATTTAACTAATGCAAGAAGATGTTCTGCTGGTATCGTTGCTTGACCTTCAACATCATCTTTCGTAAGTTTTTGTACGTTCATACATATTAATTAATAAGCTCGGTTAAAAATGTATTGAATTATGGATTCAAACAGATTTGAACTGTTGACCTCTTCCATGTCAAGGAAGCGTCCTATGCCAAGCTAGACCATGAATCCAACGTCGTAATAATGACGTTCTAATTATAAATACTTAACTATTTATTTCTTAAAAATAAAAACGTAATTAATCTCTATCAATAATAGTACTTCAAGTTTATTAAATATAAGTAAAAAATCACAGAAGATAGAACAAATAATTAATAATATTGATTCACAAGATAAATTTA
>SL_4KL_010_BRINEDRAFT_10000037_pt1 | contig 47862 bp, 43 predicted proteins | sample SodLak_010_BRINE_2_FD_10664 | JGI IMG/M metagenome (IMG submission 10664) | reverse complement strand
AAATTCTACGCTCTTAAAATTTTCTTTCATTATCTTCTTTCTTATTCATTAATCGATTTACAACTATTCTGTGTCTGTTCGATAGAAAAGATGGAGAGAATAGCCAAACACCATCTTTTTATAGGCTATATAAAAAAAGGCACGTATATACTACGCGCCTTTTGGAAATGCTTACTTTCTAATACCAAGTTCTTTAATCAGCTCTCGGTATTTTACGATATCGTTATCTCTATAATAATCGAGCAGTCTACGTCTTTTACCAACCATTTGTAAGAGCCCTCTTCGTGAAGAGTGGTCTTGATGGTTTTCTTTTAAATGATTTGTAAGATGGTTAATACGCTCGGTCAACAACGCAATTTGTGCTTCTGTTGATCCGGTGTTCTCTTCAGAACCACCAAACTTTGTAACGACTTCTTCTACTTTTTCTTTGCTTATACTCATTTCAACAATTGTAAATGTTCTACTTATTAATAGCTTATGAAAATAAGCTTAATTACGTTGTTTTGCAATATTAGGAGAACTCTTATCTAAAATTTCTTTAGCCGTTTGTTCATCCCTATCAAGTTGTTTTTTGAGGCTTTCTATGCCATCAAATGATTTTTCATCTCTAATTCTGTCAACAAACTGTACTTGAATGTCTTTTCCATATATATCCTTTGAGAATGAAAACAGGTGTACCTCCATCGTTTCTTTCTCGCCATCAAAAGTTGGGCGTTGTCCTATATTCATCATTCCACCAAAATATTCACCTTCAACACGTGTCCACACGGCATAAACGCCTCTTTTTGGTATCACTTTGTTAGGAGTTTTTGTCTGCAAATTAGCGGTTGGATATCCGATCTTTTCTCCCCTTTTATCACCATGTATTACTGTGCCATTGAGAAGATAATGTCTTTCAAGAAATGTGCTTGCCAATGCTACATCTCCATCTTTTTGTAATGCATTTCTAATCGCGGTGCTGCTTACCGTTTTATGGCCTACTTCCTGTTTGGAAACTACATGCGTATCGAAGCCGAATTTACTACCCAGTTTTTTAACGGTATCAATCGTACCCTCTCTGTCTTTACCAAAATGATGATCGTACCCGATCACAAATTCTTTCACTCCAATTTTCTGCCAAATCACATCTTCAACAAATTCTTCTGATGTAAGTAGTGAAAAGTCCCTGTCAAAAGGGATTACAATCATCAAATCAACTCCCAAATCCGATAGCAATTCTGAACGTTCTTCGAGAGTACTTAGCAGTTTTATACCGGATGACCCCGGGTTGATGATATCTCTCGGGTGTGGATCGAATGTAACGATCGTGCTACGAGCATTTCGCTCTTCGGCTTTTTTCAGAACTCGATTAACCAACACTTTATGGCCTGCATGAACGCCATCAAACGTACCTACAGAGAGCACGGTATTCTCAAATCGATTTACATCATTTAAAAAAGCTAGATCACCCATTTTTACTCCTTTCTTAATTCATCAAATTTTGATGGTATTACTGCATCATCTACAGAAAATTCTCCGGTTTTTGTACGCCTCAATTCAGTTAAATGTGCTCGGCTATCCAAAGTTATTCCCAAATCATGAGCAAAAGATCTAATATAGGTCCCCTTACCACAACGTATCTTTACAGTACAATACGGCATATCAAAAGATAGAATTTCTGTGCTATGTATAGTTATTTGTCTGGGTGGAAGTTCAAGTGTTTCTCCCCTGCGGGCTTTTTTGTATAGTCGCTCACCCTTTACCTGTATAGCTGAGTAAATGGAGGAACCTGTTCAATGGTGCCTGAAAATTCATTTTCTATAGCCTCTTTAACATGCTCCAATTCAATGTGCTCCCAAGGTTTTGTTTGATCCGCATCGAGAGCGGCATCATAGCTTGGAGTAGATTCCCCAAACTTAATGGTGGCAACGTATTCTTTAAATTGATCTTGAATCTGAGAGATAGATTTCGTGGCTTTGCCAGAACAGAGTATTAATAAGCCCGTTGCCAGTGGATCGAGAGTACCCGCATGACCTACTTTTTTTATACCTATTCGATTTCGCACATAGCGAACAACATCAAAGCTGGACCATTCCAGAGGCTTATCGAGCAGCATAACTGCCCCTGACTGAAAAAAGTCTTTAGAAAAGGTAAAGTCCGATTCTTTATGAACAACGGGAAGTTCCGACAGCGGTATGGCTTTTTTCGCCATAAAGTCTATTTATCGTCGTTTTTGTCGCTTCTCTGTTCTCTTGCCTTTTTGAAAAGCTGTTCCATACGGTTCACATATTCTGAGGTGTCATCCTCAAAAAACAGAAGTTCAGGAATTCGGCGTACCTGATTTTTTATTTTTGATGCAAGTTCATAACGAATCTCATCTTGATGCTCATCAATATGCTGGTAAATAGTTTTGGGATCACGATCTTGGGTAAATACACTAAGATACACCTTTGCAATAGTTAAATCCTCGGTAATTCGCACCTGTGTTACGGTGATGAATGTACCACTGGGTTGATAACCTCTCTGCAAAATCTGTCCCAGGTCTTTCTGGATTACAGAACCAAGTCTTTCAGTACGAATACTCATAAAACTTCCTATTGGGCATCTTCGAGTTTACGTTTCTCTTCAACAACGGCGTAACTTTCAAATTCGTCGCCAACTTTAATATCGTTGAAGTTCACAATGCTGATACCACACTCATATCCGGACTTCACCTCTTTTACATCATCTTTAAATCGTTTCAGGGAATCAACTTCACCATCCCAGATAACCACTCCATCGCGAATAATCCGGATGGGGTTGTTTCTGTTAATCGTTCCTTCAGTAACAAAGCACCCGGCAATTGTTCCCACTTTAGAGACTTTAAATATCTCTCGAACGGTAACCATACCTTTAATTTCTTCAGAAATTTCAGGGCTCAACATACCTTCAAGAGCATCGTGAACTTCATCTACAGCATCATAAATTACACTAAAGAGTCGTACATCAATACTCTCTGCTTCTGCAAGCTTACGGGCACTGGCACTTGGACGAACCTGGAACCCGATAATAATTGCGTCAGAAGCAGATGCTAATAGAACATCCGATTCGGTTATTGCACCTGATCCTGTATGAATGATATTTACTGAAACCTCTTCAGTTCCCAATTTCTGCAGGGCTCCGGAAAGTGCCTCAATAGAACCATCAACATCCGCTTTGATAATAATATTCAACTCGGAAACTTCTCCAAGTGCCATTCTTCTGGAGAGATCATCGAGTGTAAGATGCTTAACTCTTCGAAGCGACTGTTCGCGGCGAATCTGATGCCTTTGATTAGCAATGTCTTTTGCGGTTTTCTCATCTTTAGGAACAACTAGTCTGTCACCGGCCTGTGGTGTTTCATCAAAACCGGTAAGCTGTAGTGGTTTAGAAGGCCCGGCCTCATCTAGGCGCTCACCTTTCTCGTTCTCCATAGCACGTACACGACCAAAACATGGCCCTGCCACAAATGGATCACCCACTTTTAGAGTACCTTTCTGAATAAGTATGTTCGCAACCGTACCCTTTCCTTTATCAACACGAGATTCAAGAACAACTCCTTGAGCAAGACGATTAGGGTTCGCTTTTAATTCCATCAATTCAGACTCAATGAGAACTTTTTCAAGCAACTCATCAATTCCATCGCCCGTCTCGGCAGAAACTTCAGCTACCTGATTGTTACCACCATACTCTTCAACAATTACATCATGCTCAGATAATTGCTGCTTAATCTTATTAGGATCAGCACCGGGCTTATCCATTTTGTTAATAGCTACAATAATTGGTGTACCTGCTGCTTTGGCGTGATTAATCGCCTCAATTGTTTGCGGCATCACAGCATCATCAGCTGCAATTACAAGAATTACAATGTCCGTTGCCTGTGCACCACGACTTCTCATAGCAGTAAAAGCCTCATGACCGGGTGTATCCAGGAACGTAATTTTCTTTCCGGAATCAGTTACTACCTCATAAGCACCAACGTGCTGGGTAATACCACCAGCCTCTCCGGCTGCAACTTTCGCTTTTCGAATATAATCTAGTAGTGAAGTTTTACCGTGATCAACGTGTCCCATTACTGTAATAATTGGGGATCGAGGTTCCAGATCTTCAGGATCATCTTCCTCTTCTTCTATAACCTCTTCAATCACTTCATCGGCATCAACAAAGTTCACATCGTAGCCAAATTCATCAGCTACCAGTTCAATTGTGGAGGCATCGAGCCGCTGATTAATGGATACCATCATACCGATGCTCATACACGTTGTAATAACATCGTTTGGTTTCACTTCTAACAGATCAGCAAGATCACTTACCGTAATAAATTCTGTTACATCAAGAACTTCATTTTCAAGTTCTTGCATCTCTTCTTGTAGAAGTTCTTCCACTTCACGTTCTTCTCTTCGCTGTCTTCTACGCTTCTGGCGCTTACTGCCCACAGAAGATGACTCTTGCATCCTCTGCATGGTTTCACGCATTTTCTTTTCAACATCCTCTTCGTCAACTTTGCTACGACGAGACTTTTTCTTTTTAGATTTCTTGTTAGAAGATTTTGATTCCTTTTTACTCTTCTTCTTTCCACCACGTGAAGAATCGGAATCATCGTCCTTACGATCTTTTCTTCGTTTACGCTTTTTCTTCGGTTTTTCTGATGTAAAGCTAACTTTACCTACAACCTTAGTACCTTTTAATCTACCAGCAGAACCTCTGATGATTTTTTCATCTTCATCTTCATCGTCTTCTTCAACATCTGATTTATCCTCATGCTCGGATTCTTCAGCCTCAGCTTTTTCATCTTCAGCTTTCTTTTTATCCTCTTCCTCTTCCTCTTCTTTTTTCTGTTTTTCCTCAGCCTCTTCAGCTTCCTTAGCTTCAACTTTTTCTTCAGCCTCAGCTTTTTCTTTTTCTTCTTTAGCTCTAGCTTCTTCAGCCTTAGCTTTTTCAGCTTCAGCTTCAGCTTTTTCTTTTGCCTTTTTTTCTTCAGCTAATTTTTTCTCTTCTTCCTCTTTCTTTCGTTTTGCCTCAGCCTCTTTAGCCGCCTTCTTCTCTGCAGCCTCTTTTTCTTTCTGTTTCTTTACCTCTTCGGGATCTAAAGGCTCAAGAGTTGGCTCCGGAGATTCTGACTTCGGTGTTACATCTTTCTTGACTTCCTCTTTCTTAGACTCTTCTTCATCCTCCGGCTCGAGGTCATCAATAGGCTCAAGATTATCTATCGAAACGCTCTCGTTACGCTTCGACATAATTTGATTTCGTCGATTTTCATATTCCTCTTTAGCCCTCGCATGCTCCTTGCTTTTCACTTTATCATCACCATACACCCCACTTAACACCTCATACATCTCAGGTGTAATCTTAGAATTGGGGCGGTTTGCAATATCAAAATCGTGCTCACCCAACGTATCTACAATAGATTGAGTAGCAACATTAAATTCTGATGCAACTTTAAAGAGTTTTTTTGGTTTGCTATCGGACATAAAAAGGTTTATCGGTTAAATCAGTTCTCAACTACGCCTATGTATAAAAGGTACGACCAATCTTATTCGTCCTCAAATTCATAAGCGATGATATCAATAATTTTTTCGGCTTCTTCTTTATCAATTTTGCCTTCTGTTCGTCGAACAATCTCATCTTCGTCCAGCTCTAATACAGCGCGTGCACTATCGCAGCCTATATCATTCAGAGTTTGAATAGTTTCTGCGCCAAAGTCGATTTCAAATTCAGCCAAATCAATATCGTCTTCTTCCTCAACTTCACGGAATACATCAATTTCGCATTCTGTCAGTTTTGATGCCAGCCGTATGTTCACGCCACCTTTACCGATGGCTTTTGAAACTTCATCTGCCGGAACAAGAACATTGGCATGTTGGCCACCGTCCGTCAGTTCAACTTTCAATACGTTAGCGGGCTGCAGAGCTCGCTTTATAAATTCAAATTTATCATCTGTGTAATTGATGACATCAATATTCTCATTTTGGAGCTCACGGACTACAGCATGGATTCGAATTCCCTTCATACCTACACATGCCCCAACAGGGTCTACCCGTTCATCGTGCGATTGTACCGCAACTTTTGAACGATCACCGGGTTCACGGGCTATTCGCACCAGATCAATAATTCCATCAAAAACTTCCGGAATTTCATTCTCAAACAACCGCTCTAAAAACATCGGGGATGTTCTTGATATAATAACTGTGGGATTTCCACCAACGCGTTTAACTTCAACAACAACCGCGCGAATTGTGTCTCCTTTTCTGTAGCGGTCTTTATAGATCTGTTCGCTTTTAGGCAACAACAGTTCCACACCGTTGTGGTTTACTAAAATATCTTTGTTGTTTCGCACTTGGTAAACGTCACCTAGCACAATTTCGCCAACACGATCGGAGTAATCTTCAAAAATGTTATCCTTCTCAATTTCACGAATTCGTTGCGCTAGCTGCTGGCGAGCCATAGATACTGCACGCCTTCCAAAGTCGGTTATAGAAATCTCTTGAGCATATTCATCATAGAGCTCAAGATCGGGATCGTGTTCTTGAGCCTCCTCCAATGTAATTTCAGTAACTTCATCCGTTAATTCTTCAGCAGGCACAACTTCCCGAATATGAAGAATTTGAATCTCTCCTCGATCTGCATTTAAAATAACTTCAAATGCTTCATCAGAATCGTACTTTTTGCGAATCATTGTGCGAAACACATCCTCGAGAATAGATAGAAGAAGATCGCGATCAATTCCTTTATCTTTCGCAATTTCGGCAAAAGATTGAATAATTAATTTCGAAACATCGTTTTGCATCAGTAATGCCCTTTTAGGTTCTGCGTTTACAGTCTTATTTATATTTTTGGAACAATTTTAGTCTCTACAATATCCGCAAATGGAATATCAATTGAACCATTACTGCCTACATCAATAACAACTTTGTCAGTTGATGCACTCGTTAATATACCTTCAATTTTTTCGTATCCTTCTTCGGTTTTGTACTTCACTTTTACGTTTCTGCCCTTGTTTTTTGAGTATTGACGAATATCAGACAGCGGCCTGCTTAAGCCCGGTGAAGAAACGTTCAACCGGTATGGATTCATAAATAAATCAGCTGACTCTACTAAAAACGAAAGCTGTTTACTTATCTGTGTACAGCTTTTTAAATTTATATTGTCAGCTTCCGAATCAACCAAAACCCAAATAACATTTCCATCATTCTGTTTCAACTCAACATCTACCAAAAACATATCGTGCTGCTGCACAATTGGTTCTGCTAGATCTTTAATAGTATTTATTGGGTCTTTTTGCATGGTTTCACATCCTATAAGTATAAAAAAAAGTGAGTGCCTCCCCGGCGCTCACTTTCAGATCCGTAAAATAGGCGAATAACTTGAAAATAACAACTTATTGACGCGCTATATTATCTAAATATTTCATGCAGGTTTGATAGGTACTGCAACTTTAAATTTGTTTTTTTCTGTATAGATTAATCATGATATTGTATTGAAATTTTTAATTGAAGGTATAAGTCAACCATGAAATATTTTATCTTGCTAATCCCATTCCTATTTGTAAGTCTATCCTGTGGAGAATCTGAACAAGTTGAACAACACGGAGAAACTGAAGAGCGGACTCTTGACTATACGTCCGAGGTTCTTTTTTATAATCCTCAAGGAGAAGAAATTGCCCACATCGAAACAGCTGTTGCCGATGATGACAATTCTCGCAGTGAAGGATTGATGGATGTTAGAGATTTGCCTGAAAATAACGGTATGCTTTTCATTTTTGATGAAAACAGAGAGCGAAACTTCTGGATGGCAAACACTCCGCTGTCTCTCGATATTATTTTTGTAAATGATGAGTACGAGATCGTTCGAATTCATCAAAATACATCACCCTACTCGCAAGAAGGGATTCCATCAGAATATCCTGCTAAATATGTTGTAGAGGTAAATGCAGGTTTTACTCTACGACATGATATTACCGAAGGGTCCACGATAGAAATTCGAGGACTATAGTTCCACCTACCCTTCTGTGTGGTTCGCTAAAAACTCCACAGCTTTTTCTACGTTCTTTTTTGAACCGATATATATTGGTGTACGCTCATGAATGGCGTTAGGTTGTATCTCCATAATTCTACCTAACCCGTCCATGGCTATTCCACCTGCCTGTTCAATGATAAAACTCAAGGGGTTGCACTCATACATCAATCGTAATTTCCCGTTGGGATAGCGATTACTCGACGGGTAAATAAAGATCCCACCTTTTACCAACGTCCGGTGGATATCAGCCACCATCGAGCCGATATACCGGGCTGAATATGGCCTGCCCGTTTCTTCATCAACTTCTTGGCAATATTTTATGTACTTCTTCAATCCCAATTCCCAGGAGTTATAACTCCCTTCGTTGATACTGTAAATTGTACCGTGATCGGGAATTTCAAAATTATCTTCAGAGAGAATAAACTCACCCAGGCTGGGGTCGAGTGTAAATGCAGAAACGCCCATTCCCGTGGTGTAACATAAAATCGTACTCGATCCATAAAGCACATACCCTGCGGCTACTTGTCGAATTCCGGGTTGAAGGGCATCCGCCTCCACCAAATTCGGATCAAATCGAGCCTCCCTCATATAGATGGAAAAAATACTACCGATTGAAACATTCACATCAATATTCGAGGAGCCATCCAGCGGATCTAAATAGACAATATATTTACCTCCTTGGCTGTTCAGTCGAACGATTCCATCATTTTCCTCAGAGATTACCATACAGGTAATTAACGATCGATCCAGGGCCGAGATCATCTGTTGATCTGCAAACAGATCGAGTTTTTTAACTGATTCACCGTGCACATTTGTACTGCCATCAACCCCCAAAAGATTGGTAATACCGGCTTTATTCACCTCTCTCGAGATGATTTTTGCAGCAAGTCCAATATCCCGTAAAAGTTGAGACAACTCACCAGTTGCTCCGGGGAAACGATTTTGTGCCTGAATTATATACTCATCCAGGGTAATGAGTTTGTTTGTTTTGGTAGACATCTTATAAAGTTCTCTTAGTTGATTTTATAGTCTGAATGTAAAAAAGATAAGCCCCTTTATCGACGAAATCTTTACGTACTTTTAAGTTCTTCGAACAAATTTACAGCACTCTCTTCTAGTTCAGACAATGCCCCATCATTCTTTATCGTAAAATCAGCCAGATGTGTTAAGGATTTAAAATCCGGCTGTTTATCCATCCGCGCCAATATTTCATCTCCACTGGCTTGATCCCGTTTTGCGACCCTCTCAAATCGCCGGTCTCGATCGGCCGTAACCAGTACAATTATTTCAGGAAATTCAGGGCGACCATCGTTTAATAAAATTGCTGCTTCAACGACAAACAGCTCCACCCCTGCATGTTCTGACGAAACAGCTAGATCCTTAAGCTTTTTTCGCAAGATAGGGTGAACAGCATTGTTTAGTTCATCAACCCGATTATTGTTAAATGCTTCGTTAATCAGATGAGGTTTATTCAGCGAGCCATCAGAATTGTAAGTTTCACTGCCAAAAATTGTCGTCAACTCCTTTTGAAGTTCAGGATCGGTCTGCATCAACTCTTTGGCAAGATCATCAGCATAAATGACGGTAGCACCTAATTTTTCCCAAACCTCACAGACCGTCGTTTTCCCGGAGCCTATTCCGCCAACCACCCCTACCGATTTCATATCGTTTGAGCGGCTAATTTGTTCATCAAGTACGCCTTCATAAATCCATCCAAATCACCGCCCATTACAGAATCTACATCACCCGTTTCATGTTCGGTTCTGTGATCTTTCACCATGTTATAGGGGTGAAAAACGTACGATCTTATTTGAGAGCCCCACTCATTACTGCTTTTCGAATCTTCAAGCTTATTTTTTTCGCGCTCTCTGATCGATTTTTCAAGCTCATAAACTTTAGACTTTAGCAGTACAAGAGCTTTTTCCCGGTTTTGCATCTGTGAACGTTCCTGTTGGCACTCTGCAACAACACGTTCTTCCGTACCGTCCGAAAGTGTACCTGTCCAGATTAGCCGTACAGCCGTTTCAACTTTGTTTACATTCTGTCCCCCCGCTCCACTGGCGTGAAAACGCTGCAGTTCGATATCATTATCCTGCAGATCCACGTCGATGGTATCATCGATTATGGGTGATACAAAAACCGAACAGAACGATGTGTGTCTGCGGGAGTTGCTGTCAAATGGCGAAATTCTCACCAAGCGATGTACTCCACTTTCTGATTTTAAAAATCCGTAAGCGTTCTCACCTTTAACTTCAATCGTGGCACTTTTAATACCGGCTACATCACCATCTTGATATTCCGCAACAGATACATCATACCCTTTCTTTTCAGCCCAGCGTGATACCATTTTGTAAAGCATTACGCCCCAATCCTGACTCTCCGTACCGCCGGCACCAGGATTAAACGTAACAATCGCGTCTCGGTGATCATCCTCACCGCTTAACATATTCCGTAGCTCAAGATCTTCCAGCTTGTTGATGAATGTAGAAATCTCTTTTTGGAGATCTTCTTCAACATCTTCGCCTTCATCTTTAAACTGAAGGAAAACGTTAATGCTTTCGCGGAGGTCATCCAATTCATCCCATTTTGCAATCAGCCCTTTCTCTCTATCGAGCTTTTGCATAATCTGTTGAGCTTCATCAGGATCATTCCAAAAATCGGGGTTTTGAGTCTGCTCCTGAAGCTCAATTACTCGTACTTTTCGTTTATCATAGTCAAAGGTACCCCCTGAGCGAGTCTAACCGCCCAAATAGTTCATCAAGCTTATCTAAATTAAATGCCATAAAGTCGTCTATCGTTTAAAGATTTTTGATACTACAATACCTACAATAATTCCACCTGCAAAAGCTGCTCCAATTCCTGCTTCAGGATTTGCGCGTACATATCGACGAGCATTTCTAAACTCGTGCCTCAATTCTTGTTGGAGCTTATCTTTTTCATCATACAGCTTTGAAATTACATCGCCGTAAGCATTCTCGAGTGTTTCTTTTTCTTTTTTCAGTGTCTCTTTAAGTTCTTTTTCTGCTCCTTTCAAATCAGCCATTTCTGTCACCTTTAAGTTTTAAAAGTTAAACTACAGTTTTTTTCGATTGTACCTGTTGCTCTTTGTATTGCAACTCGTACAGTTTTCTGTATATACCGTCAGACTTCTTCATAAGTTTCTTGTGCGATCCCGATTCTCTAATTTCGCCTTTGTGCATTACTAAAATTCGGTCTGCTCCCTGGATAGTTGAAAGCCTGTGTGCTATCACTATTGAAGTTCGTCCTTTCATCATTTTAACGCAAGCTTTGGCTACTAATTCTTCCGTTTCCGAATCAACATTTGATGTCGCCTCATCCAGAATTAAAATCTTAGGATCGTAAACCATTGCGCGTACAAAACAGATAAGTTGTCGCTGCCCCATCGAGAGTGATGCACCACGTTCGCGAAGAACATAATCGTACCCGCCAGGCAACTTCTTGATAAATTTATGAGCCTCTACCTCCTTTGCTGCCTTAATCGCCTCTTCTCTGGTTATATTTTTATTTCCGAGAGTAATATTTTCCAGCACCGTCCCTGAAAAAAGTGCATTATCCTGCATCACCAACCCGAAATGCGAACGCAACTGATGGAGAGTCATATCTTTAATGTTTACGCCATCAAGCCGTATTTCGCCATCATTAATATCGTAATAGCGTAACAGAAGATTTATAATGGTTGATTTACCTGCTCCGGTAGCTCCCACAATAGCAAGAAGTTCTCCAGGTTCAGCCCGAAAAGAGACATCTTTAAGAATAACTTCATCACCGGGATTGTACTGAAAATATACCTTATCAAATTCCAGCTCTCCTTTTACCTCATCTAACTCAACCGGACTTTCGGGCTCCTTAATTACTTTTTCGGTATCGAGTACATCGAAAATTCTTTCTGATGATGCCAATGCAGCCTGAAGCGTATTATATTTCTCTGAGAGTCCACGAATGGGTGCAAAAAATTGTCGGACATACTGAATGAAAGCCAACAGTACACCAAATGTAATCCCATCCATCAAAGCTCTTGCTCCCCCGTACCAAACGACCAGTGCCATTGCTAAACTGGCAAGAACCTCAACTACGGGCCAAAAAATCGAGAAGTAAAATATCGTATCGATATGGGCATTTCTATGATCGGAATTAATCTCTTCAAAACGCTCTTTCTCTTTCTTTTCGCGATTGAACAGCTGCACTACTGCCATTCCATTTATATGTTCTTGCACAAATGAATTAAGCCGCGCTATTTGGTCTCGCACATCAAGAAAAGCGACCCGAACCTTACTCTTAAACCAAAAGGTTGAATAAAATAGAATTGGAAGTACAAGGATCGAAATGATGGTCAGTTCCCAACTCATCATCAACATAAAGCCGAGGATAAAGAAGATTCGAAACAGATCACCAATCATATTTACAATGCCATCAGATAATAGCGAGCTCAAAGCTTCAATATCACTCGTAGTTCGCGTAATCAGACGGCCGATTGGATTTTTGTCAAAAAACTGAACATGCAACGATTGTATTTTTTCATACACCGCATTTCGCAGGCCAAATAGTGCTCCCTGCCCAAACCATCTCGTGAGGTATGTATTGGCTACCAATATGAGAAATTCACCAATAAGTGCACCTACCAGCAGTAAAACTATCCAAAGCAGACCTTCAATATCGCCTACAGATATATAATCATCAACGGCTACCTGGGTAAGTTTTGGGCGAATAGTGCCCAAAAAAGCTGCCGTTAAAGTCAGGACAATTGCAAGCATTGCCCACCATCGGTAAGGTCGGAAAAAGTAATAAAGCCGTCGAATCAGATCTGAATCGACGGCTTTAGATTTTTTATTAGAGCTCAAATTTTACTCTGTTTAGAACCTATCAAAGTCATCGAATGGAGTTCTTGGAGTAATCGGTTTTGGTTTACGCTCCGTTCTTTCTTCGGATGTATCCCGGTTACTCCTGTTTTGATCTCCACGGCTGCTCGAGGATTTTTTCACTCGCGAGCTATCACTTTTACGTTTTCTACCTGAAGATCGTTTCTTCTCTACCTTTTTTCTTTTCCGAAATCGTTTCTTCCCACTTCCGGAAGATTTTTTCTTTTTATCTGAACTCTTAGACTTTTTATCATCTATCTCTTTCAGATAAACTTTTTGCTCTACGATACCTTTTTCTTGTGCAGGATCGGTAAAGATGGGTCGCAACTCTGTTGCCAACCATGCAGGGAAAAATTTATCTCGTGCTTCACGCAGCAAAATAAACGGATTCGTGTATCGTGCTGAGAAGTGCGAAATCACCAATAGTTTTGTTTGTGATTCATTTGCTACACGCGCAGCATCAACTGATGTTGAGTGGCCGGTTTCAGCAGCTTTATCTGCAAGGCTTTCACTGAACGTAGCCTCGTGATAAAGAATGTTGGTGTTCATCGCCAGCTTCACAGCATTGGGGCAATACTTAGTATCAGTTATGTAGGCAAAACTGTCGCCCGGTCTCGGGTGGCCCACAATATCATAAGATTTGATGATGGTGCCATCTTCGAGTTCCACATCCTCACCAGCTTTCAGTGCTTTGTACTGAGCATCTTCAGTAATGCCCATTTTTTCTGCCTTTTCAGCGTCAACTTTTCCGGGGCGATCTTTTTCTTGCAACCGGTAACCGAGGCAAAATTTTGTGTGATTGAGAGGTCGTGCTTCCACGTAATACTCATCTTCATCAATCACTCGCTCTGACTCTATATCTTCAGCAAGTTCAACAAAGTTAATCTCGAAATTCAAATCGATTTTGGCAAACTTCAAATTCCACTCTACAAATTCCTGCAATCCTTCAGGGCCCACCATATTCAGTGGTGTGTCGCGGCGCTGTAGCTGCAAAGTTGCGAGTAGACCAATAATTCCTGAAAAGTGGTCTACATCAAAGTGTGAGATAAATATATTTTGGATTCTGGAGCGTTTCAGCCCTGCCTGCAACATTCTCATTTGAGTATTTTCACCGCAATCAAAAAGGTGAACATCTCCTTCGCGCCAAACGGCTACGGAGGGCAAATGGCGAGTTGCAGTAGGTGTTGCTGATGCGACTCCTAAGGGTACTATAATCATTAGTGTCTCCTGTGTGTTTTCTGTTGGGCATCTGTCGTTCAAACAGATAGACCCGTTATATGTTTATATTTGAGCTAATTCTTGTTCCAGTAGTTGTTTTTGATACATACGTGCATAACGTCCTTCTTCCGTTAGCAATTGATCATGAGAACCACGTTCAACAATAGAACCTTCTTCAAGATAAAAAATTATATCGGCGTTTTTAACTGTAGATATTCTATGAGAAATCATGATGGTTGTTTTACTCGAACGGGTACTTTTCAGATGTTTGAGGATGTCATCCTCAGTTTTTGTGTCAACGGCACTTAACGAATCATCTAAAAGAATTATCGATGGATTCTTGATCAGAGCCCTGGCGATCGCCGTTCTCTGTTTTTGCCCGCCTGAAAGAGTAATACCCCGTTCACCTACCATAGTCTCAAATTTTTTCTCAAATTCCAAAATATTGCTCAATACTCTGGCACTTTCTGCAGCTTTTTCAATCTCTTCCATCGATGCCTGTTCCACACCGAATGCAATGTTCTCTTTGATAGTGGTAGAGAAGAGAAATGTTTCCTGCGGAACGTAGCCTATATTTCGTCGCAACAATTCGATGGACCATTTCTTAATTTCAATATCATCAATAAAAATCTCACCTTCTGTAACATCAAATAAACGAGGAATCAAATTAATTAGTGTTGTTTTGCCTGACCCCGTGCGCCCGACAAAAGCTGCTGTCATTCCAGGTTCGATCGTAAAATTGATATTCTTTATTGCGGTTTCTTCCGCCTCAGGATATGTGAATGAGACATTTCTAAATTCAATTTTTCCTTCAACCGGCTTTTCAACTCCTTTATCTCCCTCACTATCTTGAATTTTAACAGGCTCGGTAAGTACTTTATCAACCCGCTCCCAAGATGCTAATGATTTCTGAAACGTGTTTACAGTATATCCGAGCGAAGCAACCGGCCACGTTAAATATGCGACATATATAACAAACTCAGCAATATTTCCAACTGTAAGGGTATCTTCAATAACCATCATCCCACCTTGCCAAATTACAATCACAACAGAAACACCGATCAGAAAATTTAAAGCCGGGTGAAAAAGCGATTCTACCATATCTAATTTCAGCTTTTTTACACGGTACGATTCGCTCTCTTTTTCGAACTTACCTTGTTCATACTCTTCGCGATTAAATGCCTTGATTAATCGAATACTTGAAAAAGCTTCCTGTGCCCTTCCGGCAATATCAGAGTATTGCTCTTGAATGATAATCTGGTATTTATTGATAAAGCCACTCACCCAATATGCAAAAGCAGAAAGGAACGGAAGTGGAATCAACGCCCAATACGTAAGTTGCGGATTCACAATAATCATCATGGTAATGATAAAACCCGCTCTTGTAATGGTATTAATCGTATACATCACCACAGGCCCGAAATACTCCCTTAAACGATTAATATCTTCTGTGGCACGTACATATACTTCTCCGGATTTATTGGACTCGAAATACCGCTGCGGAAGCAACAGCAGTTTATCCATCATCTGATTCCGAATATCAAACTCAATTTTACGTGAGCTTACGATGAGCGTTTGCCGAGTGGCAAATAGCAATATCCCATAAAGGGCAACAGTACCGATTAAAAGAAGTGAATTGTAAGCGAGTATCTCACCGGCCTCACTCGAAAAAAGAACATCCCAAATATTTGATGCATCCGGATCGTGCTCCTCTCCTAATACTTCGACTTCATCCATTGTTTGACGGATGAGTACCGGAATCCAGATTAGAAAGAAATTGGACGCCGTTAGGAAAAGGGCACCGAGAAGAAATGTGCCCTTATACTTTTTTATGTAAGAATTCAGTTTTCTAAGTGAGTCCACACGAACTTATCAAAAATTAAATACGGTAGATGAAAAACTATCGGTGGATCTAAATCATTCGGATTATTGCGAATATTTTTCACTCCAATCGGTTGCTAATCTATATCCTGATCTATATGCACTATCAACGGTATTTCCATTAAAATAATCTCCAATCAATGCTAATGGTGCATCATCAAATTCCAATTCATGATAATCTTTAGAAAGGGACTTTAATGGGCGGCTATATTTCCATAAATGTATCTGGCTCCATTCAGGTGAGGTAGCCCAACCACCTATTACTTCTGCAAGTTCTTGAAGCATTTTTTCACGGATCAGATCATCACTTTTTCCGCGAAGATTTTTTGTTAACTCGGGAGTTGCTTGTACAACAAAAGAACACTCTTGTTCTTTTGATTTTTTCGAAGCCTCATTCGAGATAAACTGTAAGCCACTTTTTTTGCAAATTATGCCATCCCAGTCAGGAATTTCACGTTTCCCATAACCAGCAAGAAGAGTATAACTGGGGGCATAGTGCACCTCATCAATATCGCGAACAATCTTGAGTGTATTTGTTTCGTCAATTGTTGTATTAAGAAGCCCGTAAGCTTGAGGTGCGGGTGTTGCGATGATAACAGCATCTGCTTCAAATGTATTACCGGCAGTTAAGTTTATCATCCACGATCGTTTTTTACTTCGATTTGAGCCGATATACGTTAATCCACCTACCAATGTATTCGTTTTTACATCAACCCATCTGCTTAAATATTTACCAATACTATTCATTCCATCTTTAGCCGTAAACGAAGCAACATTTGGCTGATTGGGATTTGTCTCGTAAATATTTTCTCCATCATACAGCGAAAAGTTATCACCCCATCGCTGAATTAAACCTTTATCGAGAAGTTCTACAGCAAAGCTTTGAAATTCCGGCGACTCAGTTAAAAAATATGAGAGTCCATGATCTAATTTTGTTTCGTCACCTTTACCGGCATAACGTGTTGCCATACGCCCTCCCAATCCAGAACTTTTTTCCAAGATTGTTACGTCATGTCCCTTTTTTGCCAATATTCTTCCTGCCGTTAAGCCGGAAATCCCTGCACCAATTATTCCAATAACCATGTATTAAATAATATTTTTTCGATTTAGACAACAACAGTTCATTAGCCGTAAAAGGTAAAGAACTATTCGGTCTGATTCTTAATGAAATTTACGATTCGAATATCTCCACAACAGGATCTGCTGCTTTCTTATCTAGAAGCGCAGGCCAGTAGGCTACTACAGAGCTTGCTTTAGGTCTTCCACCCGCAAACCCTGTTACGCCACTTGGGCCCGTTAAAATTAGTGGCGCAATCTCTTTACCAAAACGGTTGAGATCGTCCCGGGAATAACCGTGCACCGATACCCGTAACTGAACTTCGTTTACCTCCGAAAGATCTCCTTCGAGCATATCCGGATCCTCATTACAGGCATTTAAGCCTACTAGTTCTGTATTAAAATCGGCAAATTCCAAACCAAGATTATCGGCCCTATTTTTCAAAATTTCTCCAGCCTTTTGAGCCTTTTTTACCGCATCAGGCCAGCAGTAAACCAGTGTGGATGAGAGCTTAAACCCATCATTGTAACTGGCTGACACCTTATAGGTTGGAGTATCTTCTTTACCGGTAATTCCATAAACCTTCACACGATCTTTACCATCTTGCTCAAGTTTAATAGATGTAAAATCAGCAATACAGTCTGGCGTGATGTAAGAAGATGGGTCCCCGATTTCATACATGAGCTGTTCTTTTACAGTCTTTTCAGAAACCAAGCCGCCTGTCCCCTCATGTTTTGTAACATGAAATGTACCATCAGGATGAGCATCAATTATTGGAAATCCGAGTTCTGTAAAATCTTCAATTTCTTCCCAGTCTGTAAAATTTCCACCACTCACCTGGCCACCACATTCAATAATATGCCCGGCAATTGTACCTGCCGACATTTTATCAAAATCATCGAATGACCAGCCAAATTCGTACACCATCGGGGCGAGTGTTAGGCCGGTATCGGTTACTCGTCCCGTAATTACAATATCTGCGCCCTCTTCGAGAGCTTTAACAATAGGTTTGCAGCCAAAATAGATGTTGGCACTTAGCAGTTCGTCTTTCACTGTATGGATAGGCTCTCCCGTCTCCATATTTTTAAGTTCGTGACCATCATCAATCAACCGATCTAAATCAGGTAGGATATCATCTCCATCCACAACAGCAATTTTAAGGCCCTTGTACCCTTTCTCTGCTGCTATTTGCAACAACATATCTTTACAAGCCCGGGGATTTACACCGCCGGCATTTGATACAATTTTTACACCGCTATTGGAAACTTCATCAAAAACCTCCTCAACAACACCAACAAAATCTCTTGCATAACCATATTCAGAATTTTTCATCCGCTGTTTTTGCATGATGGACATGGTAACTTCAGCGAGGTAATCCATCACCAAGTAGTCAATTTTCCCGTTTTTAACCTGCTTGATTGGGGCATTCGGTAAATCTCCCCAAAAGCCTTGTCCTGATGCAATTTTAATACTGTTCTTCAATGTAGCTCCGTAATTTATTCCAATAAGATTTTGATCAAATATCGTAATAAATACGGTGGTTTTGAAATGAGATAAGCAGCTAAAACATCTTTTCTTTAGAACGCTAAATAATAAAATCTGAATTGAAAAAAAATTGGCCCGAAAGATTATCAATCAATCGGGCCATAGTGTTTTGTGTTCTCTTGTCTCACGTATGTTCTCGTCTTTAACATAAGACGAAGAGTACATACGGAACACTACATAATTGTGTAGTATTTGTAATATGCTCTCAGCCTCTCTGTTGATGAATTTAGAGAAATAAACCATCCAGCTTTATTCCGGAGGGTATTTCGTAACTCTTCTCTCAAAGAATTATTCGATTTTTAATTCCTTTGGCAACAGCTTCAGACCGACTGTTTACCTCCAGCTTTTTATAAATGTTTCGAATATGATAGCGTACACCATCTTCTGAAAGGTGAATCTGCTTACTAATTGCCATGTAGGATTTTCCTGTTGCCAACTCTTGCAATATTTCAAGCTCCCGTTCAGAAAGCTGAACTGATGATTCTTTAGGTTTTTTTATGTGGAGTGATTGGATAACCTTGCGCGCAATTTCAGGCGTCATTGGAGATCCACCATTGCGTGCATCCCTTATAGAGTTACACAAATCATCGGGGCTCACTTTTTTCATCAAATAGCCAATTGCCCCCCCCTGCAGCGCTTTAAAGATATATTTATCTTCATCAAAAATAGTGGCCATTATTACTAATATATCTGGATAATTCTCCCTCAAATACTTGACACCTTCAATACCTGATATCCCCGGTAGATCAATATCCATTAAAATTACATCTGCACGTTCTATATCATCACTTTCAAATGCGGTTTCACACATTTCAAAAGTTGAAAGCACGCAAAAGTCGGGTTGAGTATCCAGAATAGCCTCCCAGCCTTCACGCATGTACTCGTTGTCCTCGATAATGCAAATTTTCGTTAACTCTGTGTCCATAGTTCTGTATAGTTATTTCTATCTCTGTATAGTTATTTCTATCTTATTATAAGAACTCCGGTAGAATTTCACACTGCATGACTATGTCGTCTTTTTTAAATACTCCCTTGTACTGTCCATGTAGTTCCTGCACCAGAAGATTCTAAATCGGCATCAAACCCTGCCTGTTCGGCTCTCTTTTTAATATTTTTTATTCCATTATTTGCTTTAAAGTCAACTTTATCAATCCCTATACCGCTGTCAGAAACTTTTAAAAATAGTTGTCCTTCTCGAACAGTGAATTCAACGCTTGCATGATCTGCTTTGGAGTGGCGCGCAAGGTTTGTGACGATTTCTTTAAAAATCAGCCATATATTTTTTCGAAGATCGATATCTACTTTTCCGGAAATTGATTCCTGAAACTCTATATCATATTCAATTCCCTTGCTCTCAAAGAGATCTGCAGCATACCGCCTGCATTTTGTCAGCAAGTTTTCCCAATCATCATTTTCCGGGTTTATGGACCAGATGATGTCTGTAATTTTTTCTTTCGCATCATCCGCACTTTTAGAAATCAACCCCAAATAGCGTTTAGATTTTTCCTGATCACTTCCACGCTCAATTGCTTCTGAAAAGTAGCTTATACTGCTTAGCGTTGCGCTGATGTCGTCGTGCAGATCACTGGCTATTTTATTTCTGATATTTTGCACGTGTAATATTCTATTCACTCTATACTTATGGATGCTAAACATCATACCCGAGAAAGCGACAAGATAGAATAAATAAGCCCATAACGTCCGATACCATGGGGGTAAAATTTGAATAGATAACACGGAGGCTTCACTAACTACTCCCGTCACATCTTTTGCCCGAACCATAAACCGGTAGCTTCCCTCACGGATCTGTGTGTAGTCTTTTTGGGCCTCATCATTCCAAAGTGACCAATCTTCATCATACCCTTCCAATTTTACCTGGTATTCTGTTCCATCAAACGAGCTGTAATCCGTAAATGCATACTCAATTCTAATATCATTCAGTTCGTATGGGAGCCGGAGTGTATTGTTTTCTGATTTTTGCCGATCGTAACCCTGAAATACAAGTGAATCTTCGCTCGCAGTTACCGTGCGAATAATAGGCGGTCGAACCGAGGGTTCTGTTGCCAACGAATGATCATAAAAGAACAGGCCTTCACTACCAACAAACCACGCCTTTCCGTCTCCTACCGCTAAAATATCGTTGTTCTGATCGTCTCTGATCTGACGAAGTGAGCTGCTGTGAATTTGGTAATTCCCATCCTCCTGCTTTTCTGCATAGTGAAACTCCCGGTTTGCACGAATCCAGATATTATCCTCTTCATCCGCTGCCATGCGATGAATAGATCTTGGATTTCCTGTAGACTCAACCACCCTGCTAAACTCACCAAAACGGTTATCTTCCACAACGGTACCAGTTTCTACATCAACCCTATATAGTCCCGTAGGTGTTCCCAATAAAATTTCATCATTAATCATCAAAGGAAAAATAATCCGGGATCGGTCACGGTGCCAGCCATCCGGCATGTCGTACTCTTTAACATCAGCTTCACCCGTCTCCAAAAATCGCTCTAATTCACCTGCTCTGATTGAAATAAAATTCCCTGATTCAGACCCCACCCAAATATCTCCGGCATCGTTTTCAACAACATTTCCATGTGCTAAATTAACATTCGTAATCAGGGAGGTTTCAGAATAGGTTTCTCCATCTTTTTTGATAAGAGTCATGCCGCTACTTGAAAATGTAAAATAGAGTGACGTATTTTTTTGATACGGATAAATAGTATTAATCAGTTGATTAAATCCTACTACAGAATCTGAGGATTCGAGTGGTCTAAACAGCTCTCTTGTTGTATGAAGATACAATTCTCCATTCGCTTCAAATAATTTATTGTCTGTTAAACTCGAAAATAATTTTTCAACTCTGTTGTTATCTCCCCGAATCGAATAGAGTCCAATGTCTGTACCGACATAATAATTATCCTCAAATTCAACCATTGTGTGTGGCAGTCCCTCAAATTCATCACTCCGATGAACCTGACGTACTGGAGAGCCAAAATTCAGCTTGGAGATATGCTCCATATGACTGAGCCAAAGGGTTCCATCCACATCCAAATAGGAATCATATATTATATTTTCGGGAAGACCCGTATCCGTAGTAAACGTGCCTAATACCGATCCATCAGCCGTAAATCGCACTCCACCTCCGGTTGTGGTTCCTATAAAATAACTGCCGTCCTGTAATACCTGACACGTGTAAGGCGTCAGGTTTTTGAGATATTTTGAGGCTTCGCTCTGTAGTTTCTCAAAAGATGATCCGTCATAGGTGTGAAGCCCTTCATTTCGAACGTGAAAGATAAATCCATTATCATCCGTTTCCATCACACAATGAACCCCGGTGAATTCAAACTGCTCTGCACCCGCAATCAGGTTCAGGTTCCCATCCTCATAGACGGAGATGCCAAGGGAGTCATTTGTAATAATAGAGCCGTGCGTTTCAAAGAGTCGGAATATCCAGATATTGTCACTAAGTGTAGTGAGAGAATCCTCTTTGAAGTGAAAAGAAAACCGGGAACCATTGAAGTAAAGAGAAGAATCTTGCCGGACTATAATTGAGTTTACATGCCCGAAATCCTTTTGCGATTCCGGCACTTTGCTCAGCAGGTCTCTATACAAAAGAGTATCAACCAAAGCAGTACCCGAACGCTCAAACATGCCCAATTGAGAAACCCCGGCGGTATACAGTTCTCCATCAAAACCCGGCTCGATACTTCGAACTGCAGGCCCCTGGGTTGAATGATAATTCCATCGTTCGCCGTCAAAATGCATAAGATTACCGCCGGTACCTACAAAAAGATTCCCCTCAGGATCTTTGGTGATTGCCCAATATTGCAGATAACTGCTTATGCCATACAACTGTATGGTTTCAATTTGTGGGGTTCCCGGCAATATTACTCTTTCTGTCTCTCCGTCCTGAGCATAGCTATCTTCAGCACAGAATAGTGCAGCAAAACAAATGATAATAGTAGATAAGAGAAATCCCCTAAGCCGAGCCATAATTATAAATAGAACACACTATTGAACGGACACTAAATAGAGATAAATTCTCTTGAATTCAATTTATTTTATTCGTCAATAGGCACAGCATCAGGCGGATTAACTACTATATCACCATCTTCATTCGGCACATTATCATCCGAGGCGGATGCAATAATTTTTACCACGGTTGTTAAGTTCGGCCCACCATTAGAAATGGCTTTAATCGTCATGAAATCCAGAATTTGATTTCCTGTCAACATAACGGTGCACCCGTCCTTCTTTCTTACACTGAATACAAGCCAGTAATTATCGGAGAGCTGTTCAATTTCTTTCTCTTTATCACTGGATTTAAAAACAATCTAATCCACAAATTCAGGTTTACCCTTTTTATCCTCTTTATAATACTTTACTGAGAAATCACTGTTGAGGTTATTTATAATCTTTCTTTTACTCATCGTAGTTATTTAGGTTAAAGTTGAGGCTAAAATAGTCAAACAACCGAATTATTCAACTGCATGGTTATGTAGAGAGATGTCGTGTGGTACGGTAGGCGGTATCACTGACCGGCAAGGATTTTCTTAAAATATTCCAGATAAACTTTCACGTTTTTATCTGCTCTAAAATGATCTTCCACATAAGTCTTTGCAGGGATTGATACCGCAGTCAGTTTTTCCGGTCTTTGAGCCAGAGCAAATATTTTATCTTTCCATGATGTGGCATTGTTTTCTACCAAAAATCCGGTGTCTCCATCGTTAATATAATCCCTAAGCGGAACCACATCTGATGCCAGCACCGGAACTCCCATTCCCATCGCTTCAATGATTATTTTACTCAGCCCTTCAAAATCACACGCGTGAACATACAGATGGCAGGATTTCATCAACCCCCATAATTTTTCCTGTTCCAGGAATTCGTGAAATCTAATCTTATTTTCAAGCCCTTTATCTACAACTAATTGACGAATACTCTTTTTAGTTGGCCCCTCTCCCACTAAGTAAAGCTCCCACTCCATCTCTTTTGGAAGTTTGGCTACCGCTTCAACCAGTAATCGCTGTCGTTTTTGATGAGTGCTAAACCGGGATGCCATAATCATTTTAAACGATTCCCTTTGTTCGGGTAATTGCCAATCATGGCCGTCATTTTCCAGATTCAAACCAATATCTTGCACGAAACGGTGTTCCAGGTCAACATCAAACCGAAGTTCGCTACAGGCTTCATCAAAAAGAGTTTCCATTCCGGGGGTATTAAAGTTTACGCTATCTACCGAATTAAACACATATCGATAGGCATCTCTCAAATCCGGATTTTCCCGAAGCTGTTTGACCCAAAACTTTCCACCATTACGCAGCACTGTGGCGTAATTCAAGTTCTTTCGCTCTTTAAGCTGCAGAAATCTATACATGCCGGGCACTTCGTGGTATGTGTGAACCAAATCGATAGCATGATCACGAATAATCTCTTCCGCTGTCTTCGCAAATTTATACTCGATATATGCTGACCGAACTTTCAACAACAAACCAATACCCTTCGTCGGTAAATCCGGCAAATTGACAAAGTGAACACTCACTCCGTTAATTGTTTCCTCTCGTTTTTTGTAACGTCGTCCCTCTTTCAATTCCGTTAGAAAATGTACGTTATGTCCATGCTCCGCCAATTTTTCGGCAAGCATTCGCAGAGATGTTTCAGCGCCACCTACCGTATACCCGAGATAGTTCTGCCACTGTGTGTAGATGAGAATATTCATTCGGATGTTGTAGAAGTTAATTTTCGGCGCAACTGGTTCAGATCATACAGATATACATAAAATAGCAGTTCTACCGGCACATCCTTCAACAGTTTATGAATACCTGAATCTTTTTTGATATCTGAAATAAAACGGATTAAGTATTTATATTTTTGTACTTCACTGAACTTAATTCTACCCGATCCACAAATTTTTCTAGCAACATGAATTGCCCGTAATCGCTCTTTGAGTCTTCTAGTTCGCTGTTTGATGTTTTTCTGGGCCCTTGTTGTTCCACTATGGTACCGGTGGTAGCTAAGTGTTTCACCCAAAAATGCGAGCTTTTTCCCATCTAAATAATTTACCCAAAATAGCCAGTCGCCGGTATATCGGCTTTTAAGTATTTTTTTAGTGAATGTAACGCCCTCTGTCTTGAACACACATGAACTTGCATTTGGAATGGTATTCCGATAGGCCAAATAGTTACAAATTTCACTTTGGCCATCATTCGTATAATCGTTTCTCCATCGCTGACTATCTAATGAATCAGCCCAAAATTCGTCGTTAATTTTATTGTCGTTTTCGTCCATTTTTTCAGATCGGCAATAGACCAAGTCAGCCCCCTTTTCGAGCTCAACCACACATTTTTGCAGAAATTCTTTTTCCGCCCAGTCATCGCTTTCAGCTATCCATATGTACTTTCCCTCTGCCATACTGATTCCTTTTTCCCACTGACTGAATGGAGATCCACTGTTTTTGCTGTTTAGATGAAGAGCTGATACTTGTTCGTGATCCTCAAACTCCTTTAATATTTCTACGCTTCCATCGGTGGAGCTATCATCCAAAAGAATTACCTCAAAATCTTTGTAGGTTTGATGGAATACACTATTGAGCCTTCGTCTTAAAAAAGCCTCGTGATTATAATTGGGAACAATTATGGAAACTTTTGGCATAAAATGATTTACTCTGTGTCAATTTTCCAGTGATATGTTCTGTGGGTTTTGTGATGAAAACAACCCAGTGCCTCCAGGCTACGCTGCATCAGCCAATTTTTCTCGCTTACCCACGCACCTTCCAGGAACTTTAATTTTGGAGCAGCTTTTTTAGTCATCTGGATACCCCTTACAAAAACTAACGCTTCAAGGCCCATCTTCCGGTATTTGGGAAGAGTACCAAATACAATAGTTCGCAGCCGTGTAGCCCGCTTTTTAAAAAAGAGCAGTTTTAAAAAATGCCACCATTTTAGTTTACCCCCGGTTTCATCAGAGAGTTCGTTCAAATCGGGTATACACACAATAAAAGAAGCCGGTTCACCATTAACAGATGCAATTAAAACACTATCAGGTATCATAATTCTTTTCAGCTTCGAAATCATCTGCTCAACAGTTTCGCGGGTCAGCTCTGTAAACTCCTCTTCCCTTTCCGAGATATCCTGGTTACTCCAGGCTTCGTTATAAATATTGCGGATAGCCTCGGCATCATCTTCAATATTATTCAAATCAATAGGCCGCAGCTCTACGCTATCTCTACTCTCAATACGATCTGTAATTTTTACCAGTCGCTCCGGCAAGGGATCACTAAAATAGCGTTTATAACTCCAGTGATCGTCCAACTTTTCAGCTCCGGTTTTTTCTAAAAGATCGCGATAGTATTGCGGATGATAGAACATGCCGTAAATTGGTGGCTCATCAAAATTTTCTACCAACAGGCCCCAATAATTATCATTTTCAGAAAAGTTGATCGGGCCTCGAAACGCTTCATATCCCCTCTCTTGATGCCATCTGCCAATGAATTTAATCATTGCATTAGCCACAGTTTGCGAATTAATGATCTCTACAAAGCCGAAACCCCCGGTTTTTGACGTAAACTGGTCGTCCTTTTTTTTATGATTCATCACTGCGAAGCGCGCAACAAGCCGATCACCATCAAACATTAAATAGCGCTCGCACTCGCCCTCTTCAAAAAAGGGATTTTTTTGGGGATCGAAAATTTGTTCAATTTCAAAACGAAACGGTGGGATCCAGTTCGGATAATTTCGATAAATTTCGAGCGGAAATTGATGAAATTGGTCAACCTGATTTTTGTTTACGATTTTTTCAAATCGATATGCCATAGCACTGCATCAATTCTTACATTATGAGATAACGGATTGATGATAGATGTTAATCGGATCAGATGCTAATTCAAGATAAATCATAATTATGGCGACAAAAGGCGATCATCAGTATGAAAAAACAACCAAAAAGGCATGGGTGGTCGTGCTCTTGGCGATTTCTTGTTTAGCAGCTTTTGTGTTAAATCTTAAACTTGTTCCGGCCGAGCCGCAAAAGTTAACAGATCAATCTCAAATTGATTCCCTCATTACGGTTACGATTCAAGAACTTAATATTCCACATGAACAGCTTCGAATACAAACTATTGAGCATGATTCCTTGTTCAAACGACAGAATTACCATATTAAAGTTCGACCGGGATTTTCGAAAACCGGATTTCACTACCAACTCCATCAACATCTGTATCCCTATGATGTAGAAACCTACGGTGAAGTTTTTTTCCCCGAAAGAGATATACGCCTTCACCTGTTATTTAATGATACTATCCATAGATCTATTTTTTTAGAAACTGACCCGGATCTAATTGCATCCCCTCGTGATGTAACTGGAAACTAATTTATCAAGCCGCTGCCATGAATTTTATAGAGCCTAAAAAGTTTATTAAGAAATTTGAACTGCTGGATTTCCCTCAACCCAACATCATCCAGCTTAAGTATCCCATTTTCTTATGTCACGGGTATGGTGGCATTGCCGGTCTGGTTCGGCCGGCACTACTGCATGAACCCTGCATGCTGCTGAGAAGTCATGGCATTCACGCTTTTGCGCCCAATATCGTTCCTTATGCAAAAATTGAAATCCGGGCAGAACATTGGGTTGAAAAAATTGATCAAATACGCGAACAGTATGCATATGAAAAGGTAAATGTGGTAGGCCACAGTATGGGCGGCCTTGATTTGCGATATGCTATTTCTAAATTGGATGTTACAGACTCTATCGCATCGTATACATCCATAGCTACCCCTCACTACGGTACAAGCCTTGCAGAGTTAGTCCTCACTACACCTGATGTACTTCGTGATAAACTTGGTGAAATGTTTGACTGGTTTGGCCAAAGCATATTTCCAAATGCGAAAAGCAATGCTGTGGCGGCTGTGGAGCAATTGACCAGAGAGTATGTTACTGAAGAGTTTAACCCTAATACACCCGACAATCCGGATATACCATACTATTCATTTTCAGCAGCGGTAGGAAAAGGAACAGAGCAGCCGTTAAATCCAATTTATCGATTTCAAAATCAGTACATCCACTCTCAGGAAGGAGAAAATGATTCGTTCGTTTCCGTTAAAAGCGCCACTTGGGGGACGCACATTCAAACGGTGCCGCTCAGCCATATGGAACAGCTGGATATCCAGGTGAGCAAAGATAGAACGAAATATCTCCACCATTTTTGGCTTGATCTCGTTTACAATCTGAAAAGCAACGGGTTTTAAGCGTTTACAACTTTTCGCCTCTCAGAGCTTTCAACAGCTCGTGGGATGTTAAATCGTACTGAATGGGTGTTAGAGATGCATAGCCTTTTTCGAGCACATCGATATCACTACCACCATTTTTTTCCAAAAGCTCAAACTTTCCGGTCATCCAGTAGTAATCTCTATTGTGTGGGTCAATTCGGCCTTCAAACTCCTCAACATACCGGCTTTCAGCCTGGCGTGCCCACCGAACCCCTTTCAATGGGCCTGAAGGAGCATTTAAATTCATCGTAACTCCTTTTTTCAAACCGTTTTCCAACACATACTTGATAACTTTCCGAGCAGCTGACTGGCAACCGGTAAGGTCAGCATCTTCATCAAAATCTGTGCAAGAAACAGCGATTGAGGGATACCCCAGAATGGTACCTTCGGTAGCGGCACTAACGGTTCCGGAGTAGAGAATATTTATTCCCGCATTGCTTCCATGATTTATCCCACTCACAACCAGGTCCGGTTTACGGTCAAGCAGTTTATCGTGGGCAAGCTTTATGCAATCCGCCGGTGTTCCATTCACAGCTTGACCGCTAAATTGGCTATCCAGCTTAAATGGACGAGCTCGCAGAGGATTTGATACGGTGATCGCATGCCCAACTGCGCTTTGCTGTCTGTCAGGGGCTACAACTTCTACATCTCCAAATTCATCTGCAACCTCCACGAGGGCCATAATTCCCTTTGAAAAGATTCCATCGTCGTTACAAACTAAAATCAGCGGCTTCTTTTTATCAGACATCTATAAATCTTACTCAGTTATAACGTTCATCTTCATTCGGGAAACTGCCGTCTTTCACATCTCGTATATAGTTGGAGATAGCGGCATTCATTTTTGCATCTAAATCTTCGTATCGGCGAAGAAATCTGGGTGAGAAATCTTTGTTCAAACCAAGCATATCATGCAGTACAAGAACCTGTCCGTCGCATTTTTCACCTGCTCCAATACCAATTGTCGGAATTGAAACAGACTCTGTTACTTTTGCGGCTAAATCTGCCGGAATTTTTTCTAACACGATTGAAAATACACCGGCTTCTTCCAAAATTTTGGCATCTTCGATAAGCGTTTTTGCCTCTTCTTCCTCTTTGGCTCTAACTTTATATGTGCCAAATTTATAAATGCTTTGTGGTGTAAGGCCAAGATGCCCCATAACCGGAATTCCCGCGTCAACAATTTTTCTAATTGTGTCGCTTATCGTTCTGCCGCCCTCAAGTTTAACGGCATGTGCCCCGGCTTCTTTCATCATTCGGCCGGCACTTTTAAGAGCCTCTTTGGTCGTTACCTGGTAGCTCATAAAGGGAAGGTCGGCAATCACCAAAGCACGCTCCACGCCACGAACAACACATGATGTATGATAGATCATGTGATCCATCGTCATCGGGATGGTTGTATCAAACCCGGCCATTACGTTACTGGCGGAATCACCCACCAAAATCACATCCACACCTGCTCGATCTACAATTCCGGCCATCGTAAAATCGTAAGCGGTGAGCATGCTTATTTTTTCACCACTCCGTTTCATTTCAACAACGGTTTGCGTGGTTACTTTTTCCGGTTTGTTTTTACCTGATCCTGATTGGGTACTCATGATTGATCCTTTGGTACAATTGCAGCTGATGCTTCGAGTTCGCAAACTACTTTTCCATCAACCGTAGCATTCCCAACCATGTTGATGAAATTTCTGCGTTGATTGGCAAGGTTCACTTCCATTTTCAATTGATCACCCGGCACTACCGATTTACGGAATTTTGCTTTATTAATTCCTGTAAATACCATTAAATCTTCACCAGGATTAGCCAAATTACTCTTCATCACCATTAAACAACCGGTCTGCGCCATCGCCTCAACTTGCAGAACTCCCGGCATGATAGGGTTACCCGGAAAATGTCCGTTAAAGAATTCTTCATTTACAGTTACATTTTTCAGGGTAAGTATCCGCTTTTCTTCCAGTTCAAGAATACGGTCCACCAATAAAAATGGGTATCTGTGAGGAATAAGTTTTTTTATCTCTTCTATTTTAATCATAAAATAAATTTCTATTACAAGTATGCTTGATAACCATTTAGAAGGAGTTTTAAAGTAAATAGATGTCTAATTCCTAACTTAATGGCTTAAGTGGGATCAAATATAGTAATTCTACGCTACGGTACCCACATAAACATAAGCAATCCCACCGGTTAGTGATTCCGCTTTGTAGTCACTAAATCCGCCGGACTCCTTCATGAGCTCTAAAAAATCATCTCCGGCGGGGAAAGCGGCACTCGTTTCGGGTAGGTAGGTATACGCTTCTCTATTACCGCTAATCCACCCGCCAATTGTTGGCATTACATGTTTACTGTAGAATTCAAACGGGTATTTTACGATTCCCGTAGGCTGACCAAATTCTAAAACAACAACTCTTCCACCCGGTTTTACCACCCTCGACATCTCTTTTAAACTAACCACCGGATCATCTACATTACGAATTCCAAAAGCGATACTGGCTACATCAAACGTATTATCATCGTAGGGCAGGTCCATGGCATCAGCCACCTCAAAATCAACAACAAGCTGCTGATCTGCCGCTTTGTCCGGAGCGTGTTCAATCATCTCTTTGCAAAAATCTGTACCGAGCACAGATCCTTTATCGCCTACGGCTTTTTTGAACTCAATGGCAAGATCTCCGGTACCTGTTGCACAATCGAGCACTTTATCTCCATGCTTCACCTTACTCTCCAATACCGTCTTCTTACGCCACACATTGTGAATTCCAAAAGATAGAATTCCATTTATCCGATCGTAATCATCGGCAATATCGGCAAACATATTTTTTACTTTCTCGCTCATAACTTCCTATCAATTCAACTATTCAATATTAAATATTATCGGTACATACCGGTCATTAAACCTGCAGATAATTCCATTCATTCCCGGAGGTGCTCAGTGTAATTTAGATAATGAGACTCAAACTGCCCGTTCTTAAACTCCAGCTTATATATAGCACCATTCTTATGTTCGATTTGATGCATATTTTGCAATCCATAACCAAGCCAAGACGACAATAAGATACGAATTAAACGGCCATGGAGCATAAAAAGAAGGGGTTCTCCGGTATGGGTATCTATCTGCTCACGAACAGTTTGATTGGCTCGTTCAAATACCTCAACAGGGGACTCACCACCCGGAATGGCTAACTCTACATCTCCACTTTTCCACGAGTTTTGAATACGGATAAGGTCGTTTTGAATATCCTCCATCAACCGTCCCTCAAAATCGCCAAAATCCATTTCGTCCAGATCTTTATCGCTGTAAGCGGGTAAACCGGTTCGGTTTTTCAGAGGGTGTAAAGTCTCTATCGTGCGTTTTAGGCTGCTGTTATAGAGATGCCGGATTGGGTCAGATTCCAAATAGTCAGCCACTTTTTCAGCCTGTCCCCTTCCTGTATCGTTCAGTGATGCATCAATACCGCGCCCCTGAAGTTTTTTCAGCCTGTTAAAATCAGTTTCTCCGTGCCGGACCAGATAAATAGTTGTACTCATGCTACTTTTTCTTGCGATCCTTCTTTTTGGTATTAAACTCAATTACGGCGTCTTGTACGTGTTTTTCCAACTTTTCAATTTCACCGGGAGCAATATTTTCTTTCATGGAGTATCGCACAAGAATCATTTTTAAAACCCGATCATTCAGGGGGAGTTTATCATCTTTACGACGGTTTCTTTCTAATCGATCCCAGCCGCGGCGCAGTATTCCAATTTTAAACAGGAAGAAATAGATTATCCCAAATGCAACGGCCAGGTACATCCCGCTGATTCCCATATAGCTGAGCGCAACTCCCGCTACCAAGAGTTGTAAAAAATCGTTATTCAGAAAGGTCAAAATTGGAGTGGCAGGTATATTTACAAATGCACTTTTGTTGAAATACCACCATAGGTGAAAAAGAAATGTTCCTCCTATGGCAATCCAGGGATTAACTGTAAATGCCAGGATAAAATAGAGAATCATGGCCAGTGAGTCGGCGCTATCAATCCAGGTAACTGCCTTTTTAATGAGGTCTTCGAAAGAATGAGCCTCCAAAATTCCCGGAACATACTCCTCTACACTACTGCGAGTGGCAAAAAACCAATGCCCCGCAGAGGTTATCGTTGAAATTGGCGACTCTAAGATAAAAAAAAAACATGCTGATAAGATAGGCCGATTAAAGCAAAAATGGAATCGCTCTCTATGCCATCGCTACTGTAATAATTCCGGCTCTTTGTTCCCTGTTCTCTTTAAGAAGTTCATCAGCCAGTTCAAACGTGGTGGCTCCGGTTGTAAATACATCGTCAACAACTATTGGAAAATGATGATTGATAATCTCTCTGTCATTCAGTTTAAATGCTTGAAAAAGATTCTTTTTGCGCGCTTCACTGCTCAATCCTGTTTGTGTTGTTGTTTTTTTAACCCTTTCCACCACTGCGCTTGCTATTACAGGCCAATCCGTTACTTTCGAAATTCCTTCTCCAATCGCGCGAGCTTGGTTATAACCTCGCTTCCTCTGTTTTGATGGGTGTAGAGGCACAGGAACAATCAATGGAGTTAATTCTCCAATATTGAAATTATTTATCTCATTGTATTTTAAAAAAGCTTTTCCGGCTGCAAACCCGAGCTCTTCGCCAACACCTTTCAGATAATCATACTTCAGCTTATGAAGTAGATTTTGAAGATATCCCCCTTTATCAAACTGCCACATTGCAAACTGAAAGTTGATAATCTCCGGCAGTATGAGTGTATCATCAGACATATGTGGCTCAAACCGATTTCTCAAACAGTAATTGCAGATGCATTCATTAGGCGGCACCACACTATTTCCGCAACAAACGCACACTTTGGGAAATGCGATCTCGGAAAATGTTGAGATTATCTTCTTTATCATAGCAAGTTCTTTTCTTGTATGAACCATTTCGAAAGAAAGCCTTACACATTTTGTCTTGTTTAGCCGAATTTCATAAAACTTTTAAAAACAGGCATACCTCTTTTACTATGGCGTATAATTAATTAGATTTAGGTCTTTCAACTCTTGCAATAAAACTCATATACATGCCGTCGATAGGAAAAGATCTTGCCCTTATTCGTGACCATCTTGGATTTAGTGCCGAGGATATTCATCAGGCTACCAAAATACCCCTTACAACCATCCAATCTATTGAAGATGGATCTCTGTTTGAAAACAAAGATGAGATAAAAACCTATGTGCGTAGTTTTGTAAGGAGCTACGGACGGGCTATACATCTAAATGAGGATGATGTAGTTAAAGCATTAAACCAACAAGAGGCAGGGAATTACAATCATTTGCTTCTCAAACGGTTTCCCGAACTGAAAGATCATATTCCACCCGAACCCCAACCGGAAAAGCCTGAACAGGTAAAATCAGAAGAGGAAAAAACAGACGCACCTAAAAAGGAAGAGGTTAAGCAACATTCTGCTCCTGAAGAGAAATCAAAATCACCTGTAGCACCACCTCCAGGAGTCCGTAGTGTCGATTGGGCTGATATGGGAAAGAAGTTCAAAGCTACCGAAAAACAGGTACCTGTTTGGCTAATCGGTACTATTTTGATTACCTCTTTAGTTATTGGAGGAGCGTATCTGCTTTATTCTAATGGAGTGTTTAGTTCTGAATCAACAACCGGTGAACCGCCGATAGCACAAGAACCCCCCCCTCCTGTAGAATCCGATGAAAACGGAACGGATTTAAGTTTAGACTTTACGGATGAGCCGGCTGAAGAAGAGGAAGCTCCGGTTACTACCCTTGATGAAATTCTCTACCTAACGGTATATGCAGCTTACGATCAACTTGAACCTGTACGCGTTTGGAGCGACGAAAAACCCCGTATGGATCCATACTGGATGAACCAGGGACAAGCTTTTAATTTCGAATTTCAGGATACCATACGCGTAAGAGGTCAATACTCCCGCATGCTAATTTTCTTGAATGGCCACAGAGTTGAAAACTTCAGGCAAGATCATTACAACTCCGAGGAGCAAGCAGTAGAATTAACCCGAGATTTCTTTGAAGAAGATACCAGGTGGGCAGCCCCCATTGACTTAGATTTACCGGAAAATGTTGCAATGCCCGACTCAATATCCCAGCGTCCAAGATTTTAAAAACTTTTCAGTATGTCTAAGAAGGAAGTACTAAAACGCGTGGATGAGTTGCGTAAACTCCTCAATGATGCCAATCGTGCCTATTACCGCGATGCCGATCCATTCATCAGTGACAGGGAGTTCGATGAAGCGCTAAATGAGCTAAACAAGCTCGAAAAAGAACACGATCTGGCAGATCCATCATCCCCCACACAACGGGTTGGAGAAGCTCCAACCGATAATTTTCCAACCGTTACCCATCCTGTTCCGCTGCTAAGTTTAGACAATACCTATAATGCTGATGAACTTCGGGATTTCGACAGGCGCGTTAAGGATCGCCTTGGTGATGAACGTTATACCTACGCTCTAGAGCTTAAATTTGATGGGGCTTCTGCACGGCTTCGATACGAAAATCAAAAACTCGTATTAGGAGCTACCCGCGGCGATGGAGAGCAAGGCGATGACATCACAAGAAATATAAAAACCATCAAAGATATTCCACTTACATTGCCAAAAAAAGCACCCGATACGCTCGAAATTCGAGGCGAAGCGTATATGGAAAAAGAGGCTTTTATACGATTAAATGAATACCGAGAGCAGAATGATCTGCAGCCTTTTGCAAATCCCAGAAATTCAACGGCCGGTTCACTGAAAATGCAAGATCCGCGCGAGGTGGCAAGGCGGCCGATACGGATGTTTGCTTTCGATCTTTTGTATGATACAGATGATCACGACCATACACACTCCGGCAAAATGGACTCCCTGAAAAAATGGGGGTTCCCGGTTTGTAATTATTTCGAAGTCACAGATTCAATAGACGCAGCTCTGGAAACGATCTCCAAATGGGATGATTTGCGACATTCCCTCCCCTACGAAATTGATGGGGTTGTAATAAAAGTTAATGAAGATCGATACAGGGAAATATTGGGATCCACCTCAAAAGCTCCCCGGTGGGCTATCGCCTATAAGTTTGAGGCCGAACAAGCCTCTACTGTACTGGAATCCATCACTTTGCAAGTTGGGCGCTTAGGTAGTATTACACCGGTTGCAGAACTCAAGCCGGTTTCGCTGGCAGGTACTACGGTTAAACGCGCTTCGCTCCACAATGAAGATGAAATACATCGGAAAGATATCCGTGTCGGCGACACCGTTGTAATTGAAAAAGCCGGGGAAATTATTCCACAGGTGATTAGCGTAGTGAATGCCGACAGAGATAACCGCCCCAAACCATTTGCAATGCCGGAAAACTGCCCTGCCTGCAACAAAAAGCTCGAAAAATTTGAGGGGGAAGTAAAATGGCGATGCGTAAATCCGGAATGTCCACCACAAGTTCGAGAGAGAATTATCCATTTTTCATCCAGAGATGCCATGGACATTGAAGGACTTGGCGAAGCTGTGGTTGATCAGCTTGTGGATGCCGGCTTGATTACTACTTATGCCGATCTCTACAAACTCAACAAAGAAGATTTGATACCCCTTGAGCGAATGGGTGAAAAAAGTGCGGAAAATTTAATATCTGCTATAGATGAAAGCAGAAAGCAAGATTTTCACCGTGTACTTTACGCCTTGGGAATCCGTTTTGTTGGAAAAACTGTAGCCAAAGATCTTACGAGCCATTTCAAAACTATGGATGAGCTGCAATCAGCCACCATAGACCAGATGACAGCCGTTGATTCAATTGGTCCAAAGATTGCGGAATCCGTACATTCATTTTTCATTCGAGAAGAGAGTACACAACTTATTAGTAGGTTGGCTGATGCGGGATTACAGTTTGAGGCAAAATCGAATGAGCAGAAATCATCCTCACTGGAGGGTAAAAAGTTCGTTTTAACCGGATCGCTTCCAAGCTTAACCCGCAATGAAGCCTCAGAAATCATTGAAAAACATGGTGGTAAAACCGTATCATCAGTGAGTGGAAATACAGATTACCTGCTTGCAGGTGAATCAGCCGGTAGTAAACTGGATAAAGCAAAAAAATTAGACATACCCATTATTTCTGAAGAAGATTTAATGAAAATGGTTAATAATTAACTGATATCCGTTTTCGTATTATTGGATTCCTCTTAATTATTTGGAATCAAAATGTTTAGTCGGTTACTTTTCAATAGCCGCATCATCGGTTTAACTTCTCAATATAACACATGGGTTTACTCGAAAACTTAGGACTGGGACAAAAAAAGAAGGAAGGCGTTCCCAGAATTGGCGAAAAAAAGAAGAAGGAGGAACAGGAAGCCCAGAAAAAGAAACATACTTTCTACAGGGCATCTACCTTTATAGCTTTTCTGATGATCGTCATCTTCATGTTGCCAGAAGCTACATTTCAACCGGTAGCGAATTACACTGTAGGTGAGCCATGGCGTTCCGATGATTTAACAGCACCATTCACATTTTCATTAAAGAAAACTGATGCAGAGCTCGAGGATGAACGTGAAGCTATCCGTGAGCAAACTCCTCCTATTTTCCATCTAAATGAAGACGTACGGCAAAGTGTCGATTCCGATCTCGATTCCCTAGAGCGACGAATGCAGCCCGTGTTGGATAGTTATCTGCAGTGGCAACAGGCAATAATAAATGAGGAAGAATCAGCCCGAAACGACAGTTTACGCTACCGCGACGATAGAAGCTTTGCCGACCTGGACTTAGACGATGAAGCATGGGAAACGATACTTTCGAACTATTCTACACTTATGATGAACGGGCAGACTGAACGCAGTTCTGTTCTGAATGAAATTCTGACGGAGGTAGAAAATCTTACCAACAGAATGCTGAATAACGGCATCATCGATATATCTAAACAAGAGATTGATGCAGATGAGATAACAATTCGAAATTTAGGGGAACGGACGGAGCGCACAGTTAGCCTAAACAGTGTCAGGGATGAGAATGAGGCACTTAGTTATGCCGAAAATGAATTCAGCGACAACTTTATACCCGAGGTAGCTCATACAGCTCTGCAAATTCAGCAGATTATTCTACAGCCCAATTGGATCTACAGTGAATCAGATTCTGAAGTAGTTTTACAAGAAAATCTTGATAATATTTCCACCACTAAAGGGGCCATTACCCAAGATGAAGTAATTATTCGTCGGGGTGATATTGTTACATCAGAACAGGACAATGTGTTGCGAAGCCTTGCCCAGGCTCGTGCATCAACAGCCTCGGAATTTGAGCGCTGGCTCCGGTTTAGCGGTGAAGCAACCATTATTACGCTCGCTTCACTTGTATTTCTTTTCTATATATTTCTGTATAGAAGAAAAATCTACAATAGCCCGGCAATGTTTCTGCTGGTATTTCTAACACTGTTGATCGTAATTATAGCTTCAGCTACCATCTACACAATTGATGGTGTAAGCAACTATATAGTACCCGTTGCCATAGCCCCTATAATACTCACCATTATATTTGATTCGAGGGTGGGCCTCCTTGCCACATTTGCACTTGCTATTATCACGGCCCTGATAAATGACAACAGTTTTGAATACCTCGTGGCGACTATGACTGCCTGCAGTCTTGGTATTTTTTCCGTGCGTGATATTAAAAAGCGATCACAGTTCTTCTTTACAACTCCGGGTGTGATTTTTATAAGTTACACACTGGTGGTTGGTGCGTTTGCATTAGCCCGTTTTTCGGGGTGGGAACCATTTTTAGACAATGTCTTCTACCTGGCAATAAATTCCGTTTTTATATTATTCACCTATCCCCTGATTCTTCTTTTCGAGAAATCGTTTAAAATCACCACGGATTTTACGCTTCTTGAAATGAGCGACACCAATCTGCCAATTCTTAAAGAGTTGATGACGAAGGCCCCCGGAACATTTCACCATAGCCTGCAGGTAGCAAACCTTGCCGAAGCAGCAGCATCTGCAATTGGAGCCAATGCTCTGCTATGCCGAGTGGGTGCTATGTATCATGATATAGGAAAAATGGTGAAACCCAGCTATTTCATCGAAAATCAAAGCGAAGAGAATGAACATGATAAGCTGAAAGCTAAAATGAGTGCATTAGTTATTAAAGCCCATGTTAGCGATGGTGTAAAAATGGCCAAGAAAAATAATCTGCCTCAGGTGATTATTGATTTTATCCGCACACACCACGGTACTTCGCTTATTCGCTTCTTTTACGATAAAGCTCAAACTACATCTGAAAAAGAGAATGAAGTGCCTGAAGAGGATTTTCGTTACGATGGACCTGTACCGTTTACCAAAGAGCAGGGAATATTGCTTCTGGCTGATGGTGTAGAAGCAGCGTCACGCGCAATGAAAGATCCCACATACAACAAATTAGAGAACCTTATTAACCGAATGATTGATGACCATATCAGTGAAGGACAATTGAATAACTGCCCCCTCACCTTCCGGCATATCCAAATTATCAAAGAGTCGTTCCTAAGTATTTTGGTGGGAGTTTATCACAGCCGTGTTGAGTATCCTGAAGATAAAAAGCTTAAAACTAAAAAGGCTGTGAAAAAGAAAGAGAACAGTTCGGATGACTCAGGTAAAGAAGAGGGTTCATCAAACCAAAATGAAGAAGTAGACAACTCTAAAGGTGATACCTCGAAAGAATAAATGGGAGCTTTTGGAACGGAATTAAAACGGTATCTACAATTTGTTAAAGTAGAAAAGGGTTTATCCNAAAATTCAGTTGTCTCCTACGAAAATGATCTGGCTCGATATCTTCGGTTCATCAAAAACGACATGAAAATCAACGATTTGGGTGGAGTTACACTCACTCATATCGAAAACTATTTGGAAGAACTTACTGAATTGGGGCTCACAACCAGTACCATTGCTCGGAATATTTCCAGTATTCGCAGCTTCCATGAGTTCGCCGTTGTTGAAAATTTTTCTGAAGCCAACCCCGCAGAGCTGGTAGACCTGCCCAAAAAAGCGAAAAAGCTGCCTGAAGTTCTCACAGCTGATGAAGTAGAGCGAATCATCGATAAAGCAGACAGAACTGATAATGCGGGAATCAGGGACGCGGCTATTCTTGAAACACTTTATGCCACCGGAATGCGGGTTAGCGAACTTACAAACCTTGAAATGGACACACTCTTTTTTGAAATCGGCTTTATTCGTGTGATCGGAAAAGGAAATAAGGAGAGGCTTGTGCCTGTCGGCGAGGCTGCACAAACATCACTTGAGCATTATATTGAGCGGGTAAGAGAGGAGTTCGTCAACCCGAAAAACCGTAAAAAAGCTGAAAATAAGCTGTTTCTAAATCAGCGTGGAGGCCCGTTAACCCGAATGAGCATCTGGAATATTGTAAATAAGTACGCCCAAAAAGCGGAGATTCAAAAGAATGTGTATCCGCATATATTTCGGCATTCATTTGCCACACATCTTTTAGAAGGTGGTGCAGATTTACGAGCCGTACAAGAAATGCTCGGACACACATCAATCCTTACAACTGAAATATATACTCATGTAGATAGATCTCTGTTGCACCAAGTACACAAAGAGTTTCACCCAAGAGCATAATTTCAGACTGTTACAGATCAATTTCCCCACCGTCCGGAGTCAATAGAACCCTCTCGGAAGCACCTTCTATCTCCTCTTCAATATCATAAATATTTAGCTGTTCGAATCGGTCTTCACATTCTTCATCTTCAGTCAGTTTTACAAGCCACATCTCCATTGCATCACTTCCAACAGCCCGTAAATTCAGTTCAAATTCGTGAGCCGGATCGCACCCATCATATCCAACCTCAACAACCAGCTCTCCGTCTGTTAATGACGGTCTATCCTCCGAAACGATAACTTCATATTCGTACCCAAAATCGATCGACACATCATCTGCCCCCGTAGAGCATCCCATAAACAAGATTACAGTTATACCAATTGTATAAATCAATAATTTTTTTGACATATATATCCTCGCGCTGCTTTAAATACTCTTTCTTCTACACAATTTTAATGCATATTAAGAATGGTTTCAACTTTTAACTGATTTAATGTAAAGTAATATTGGCAGATCCTCATACTTGTTAGTGGACAGGAAAATTGTTATTAATGCCTTGAAATTTTAACTGTTGACTTGAACGGAGTAATATTATGGAGCAAACGTCACTAAGTGCAGCCAGTTGGTTTTGGCTGTTAGTCCCCATGCTAACCGTGGTACTGTTATCAATCATCACTTTTTTTGTGGAGACTAAACGGGAGGAAGAATGAATCCGGCAACATTAACTACGTTTATTTTCTATCTCGCTGCGTTAATTGGCTTCGGAATTCTTTTTTATCAATACACCAACACCCTGTCTGATTACATTCTGGGTGGCCGTAAACTCGGCAGTGGCGTTGCCGCACTTAGTGCCGGTGCGTCCGACATGAGCGGATGGCTTCTGCTTGGACTCCCGGGAGCGGTTTATGCCGCCGGGCTGAATCAGATATGGCTCGCTATTGGTTTATCAGTGGGAGCTTATCTAAACTGGCAGTTTGTGGCTCGTAAACTTCGTAAATACACCGAAGTAGCCCAAGACTCCATTACCCTGCCCGACTATTTTGAGTATCGGTTTCAAGATAAATCCAGAATGCTCCGGGTGATATCGGCATTGGTTATCCTCATCTTCTTTGCTGTATATACCGCATCAGGGCTAGTGGCCGGGGCAACACTTTTCGAAAGTGCTTTCGATCTAAATCGCCAAATTGCCCTTTGGACCGGAACCATTATTATTGTGGCATATACCTTTTTAGGCGGATTCCTCGCCGTTAGCTGGACTGACTTTTTCCAGGGTATATTAATGTTTCTTGCACTAATTGCCGCTCCCGTAATGATCATTGTCACTTACATGAGCTGGGACGAAATTATTGCCACAACCTCCTCAATGGACCCGGCTTACGTTGATGTATTTTCGGGAATGACAACTATCGGAATTCTGTCTCTGCTTGCGTGGGGGCTCGGATACTTTGGGCAACCACATATTCTCTCCCGTTTTATGGCCATCAAGTCAGAAAAACATGTGCCAAAAGCAAAAATGATCGCGATGATTTGGATGGTTTTTGCCCTCTATGGAGCCGTATTTGTTGGATTTACGGGAATCGCATTTTTTGCAGAATCCCCACTTCCTGCCGGAGACCAAGAAATTGTATTTCTTGAACTGACTCAAGTACTCTTTAACCCATGGATTGCAGGAATTATTTTAGCTGCAATACTATCAGCTGTAATGAGTACGGTAGACTCCCAACTACTGGTCTGTTCCAGCGCTATTGCCGAGGATTTCTATAAAGCATTTTTAAAACCTAAAGCTCCCGAAAAAGAGCTCGTTTGGGTTGGCCGTTTCGCCGTAATCGGTGTAGCCATTGTTGCACTTATTTTGGCCTACAACCCCGATAACCTTGTCCTCGACCTGGTAGCCTATGCATGGGCCGGTTTTGGAGCATCCTTTGGGCCGGTTGTCATTCTATCCCTTTTCTGGAAGCAGATGACACGAAATGGTGCCCTGGCCGGTATGATTACCGGTGCCGCAACCGTTCTGATTTGGGAAAACCTCGGGTTGATCCTCCCGGGTGTGGAGCATGAAATTATAAGTCTTTACTCAATCATTCCGGGCTTTATCCTATCCACGCTGGCCATCTACATCGCAAGCCGGTTTGATGAATCCCCTACCGATGCCGTGCTTGCGCAACATGACAGAGTGTAGCACAACCAATGTTTAAGCCACCGTGGTAAATAAATTACCCGGTGGCTTTATTTTTTTAAAAGGCGTTATCACACCATTACTCAAAACCACATTTTTTGTTGTGGATTGAAATGCTGTTTCGGTATCTTTTGAACTTTCCTCAATCAGGATAGAAAATATCCAATCAGATTTCATCGTTACTGAACCGGTTGATTTCCGGAAAAAAAAGACACTTTAACTGTTACATAACTTTATGGATTTTAAATCTATTTTTGAAGAGCACCGCACGCGGAACATCTTTTTTGCATTTCTCTCCTGGCTCACCGCATTTACAGTTTATACTTTAACGGTAGCTCCTACGGCATCATTTTGGGATCCTGCCGAGTACATCGCCATAACTCATACTCTCCAGGTTGCACACCCACCCGGCTCCCCATTTTTTGCCCTTTTTGGCCGAGTGGTTTCCATGTTTGTGCCCGCTGAATATGTAGCACTCAGTATTAATATGATTAGTGTTACAGCATCAGCCTTCACCATTATGTTACTCTATTTGGTCGTTATACGGCTTATAGAAGAGTTTAAAGGGCCGATCGACAGTCTGTCTTTCATTGACCAAATGGGAGCCTATGGAGGTGCTCTTATCGCCGCTTTAACGTTTATGGTTACTCACACACAATGGTTCAATGCCGTTGAAGCTGAAATGTACGCTTCATCCACATTTTTCACTGCTCTTGTGGTATGGCTGGCTCTCCGTTGGTCTGCCAACTTCGATAAACCATACGCAGAGCGTTGGTTAATACTTATCGCCTATATTTTCGGGTTGGGTATTGGTGTTCACCTTCTTAATCTGCTTGCACTCTTTTTTGTAGCACTCATCATCTACTTTAAGTACCGAAGTTTTGATGTTAAATCTTTCTCTCTGCTTGTTCTGGGTTCGATTGGGCTCTTTCTGCTGATATATCCCATCACAATTATAGAAATTCCGAATTTCGCCCTCACCGTACAGCAGTCTACCTATGGGATTATAGGCCCGTTCTTTTATATGGCCGTCATAATAGCTGCACTGATCTATGGCATCTATTACACCCATAAAAAGGGAAAGCGGATGGCGAACATTTTAATTCTCTGCTACACGATGATCATTATCGGGTACTCCAGTTACGCCATGGTAATTATCCGCTCGCAGGCAGAACCGGCGATTGATGAAAATGATCCATCAACCCTCACCTCATTTATAAGTTACCTGAATCGTGACCAATATGGCCAGGCACCACTTTTCAGAGGGCACACATATAACGATCGAGTTGGAAACATCGACCGTTCTGAGGAGACGCTGTTCCCGCGACGCCATTCCGGTAATGGCCGTCATTTGCAGTACTATGCAAACTTTGACAGTGATTTCGAATTCTTCATGAAATACCAGGTTAACCATATGTACCTCAGGTATTTCAACTGGAATTTTATTGGGCGTGAATCAGACGTTCAGGATGCCGGTTGGTACTCAGGATTCACTGATACCAGACATAAACACAATCCCGCCAACTCTTACTATTTCTACCTGCCGTTTTTGTTCGGTTTGATAGGGATGATTTATCACTTTCAAAAAGACTGGCGGAGGGGTCTATCTGTACTTGCTCTATTTGTTCTAACGGGTCTTGCAATTATTTTCTATCTCAATCAAACACCGTATGAACCCCGGGAACGGGACTATGCCTACGCCGGATCATTTTTTGCTTTCTCAATATGGATAGGTCTTGGTGTAACCGGAGTTATTGAACTTCTGAGGGAGACAGTGGGCAAAAACCGTATGGTGTCGTACGGTACGATTGGAGCTCTGTTTCTTGCACTCCCGGTATGGATGGGGTACCAGAATTATCCCAGCCATGATCGAAGTGAGCGGTATGTAGCCAGAGATTACGCCTACAATCTGCTGCAATCTGTGGAGCCGAACGCCATACTTTTCACCAATGGAGATAACGATACGTTTCCACTCTGGTATCTGCAAGAAGTTGAGGGAATCCGTACGGATGTCCGTGTTGTTGTATTGAGCTTGCTAAATACTGATTGGTACATCAAGCAGCTTCGCGATCGTCAAACTCATGAATCCCTGCCGCTCCCCATCTCCTTTACGGATGACGAAATTGAGCGCATTACTACAGAATTAGAACTCCATCAACCCGGAAACAGAACTGTACCGGTAAATAAAGAGCTCTTAACAGCTGCTTTTGAGCAGGATACCACCGGAATTATGGCAGATGCGTCTCCCTTGTTACAAAATCAAATACGTTCGGCAACCCCCTATTCTATACCGGTTGAAGAACTCGATGATGAGGTAACATGGTTCCTGCAGGGACGATCCGCCGGTAGTGATCAACAGGGCAACGAGCGGCACTACCTGCAAGCTCAGGATAAAGCTATACTCGACATCATTGAACAGAACCAATGGATGCGCCCCATCTATTTTGCCAATACCGTGGCAAGAGATGGACAACTTGGTCTGCAAGACTATTTCCAGTTCGAAGGGAAAGCTTTTCGCCTTGTACCAAAACAGCGCGAAACAGGTCCATTTGGCTATGTAGACCCTGATGTACATGCATCAAGACTGGAGAGTTTTGAATTTAATAAATGGAACAGTCCAACAGTCTATTTTGATGAAAACATTCGTCGAATGTTGAGCAACTACCGCTATGGTTTTACTCAACTGGCTGATGTTTACATACGTGAAGGAAATATGGAAGAGGCTGCAAGATGGCTAAAGTTTGGAGAGGATAATATCCCCTTCCGAACCATCGAAAACGATTGGTCACTGCCTGTTCAATATGCGTTTCGTTACATGAGAGTTGAGGAAAATGAACGGGCAGTTGAACTAAGTAGCTTCCTCGCAGAACGATTACTGCACGAACTTCGATATGATATTCGTGAACTCGATGAAAAAGAAGCAAAAATTGCCGATTTGGAAGAACGAGCGCAGCAAGCACGAGCAAATGCTCGAACAAACCGCTTTGAACGCCTCCAAAGAAGAATTGATCGCGAAGAACGCACAGTGGAAAATCATATGCAGGACGTAAGCTTTAACGTGAGTCTACTCACAATTGTACAAAACGTATTTTATGAGGTGGGAGAAGACGCTCTGGCAGAAGAACTTGCAATTGATGTTAGCTTAATTACCGATCGCCGACTCTCACTCCCAGAAGATGCAGAAACATCATCAAGGGAGGTTAGCAGGTTTGGACTTGGCATATAATCTGCAATTTAATCTTAAGTTCCTGGGTTGTATATTGCATATTGAATCTTCAACAATCTGTCTATAACCATTATGGTACACGATTTTACGAAAGAAAATATCGACGCCATCGGAAAGGTACTTGGATCAGCTCCAAAACCGTTGGGCAATGATGTATTCCGTCTCGAATTAACCAATGAGGAAGAGCAACGAAAGCTAGCTCTTGAGATTCACCTCGGCTTGGAAGTAGAAGGTAAGCAGATGAATCTGGTTTCCGTTTACAGCGGTAATACTTTTTTACAGCTTCATAACTGTACAGCTTTTATCGCCAGTGACATGCTCAAGCAGGTCACCTTTTTCGGAAAACAAAATGGGTTAACCTCCGGTTTGATTGTTGAAGAAACTGCAGGCTGCAGCCTTTATGCCAATGTAAAAGATGCCGTACTGGCCGGCGATTTCACACAGCTCCCCGAAGATTTAATGATGTGCGGCGTTGCCCTTTCACTTACAGAGTCTGAGGGACTTGACGATTTCACTTTTGATGACGATGAACTTTCCTGATCTACCAACTGAATCACCTGCTCCAAAAATTGAAGTTTTTAACACTTCCGGGATAGAATTGCCTTTCGACAGCTCTGTAATACCTACCATTGTCAGAAAAATAGAGCTGGGAGAAAATGTTCGCTATCAAAATCTGGAGATTGTTTTTGTTGATGAGAAAGAGATTGTAGAGATCAATGAAGAGCATTTAGACCGGGATTATATTACCGACATCATCACTTTTCGGTATGATGAGGACACATCAAACCAACAGATTGAAGGAACACTCTACTGTTGCGCACCAAGAATAAAAGAGCAAGGAAAGGAGTTTGCAAAATCAGAGCGTGAAGAGTTTTTACGGGTTGTAATTCACGGCTTTATACACCTTATCGGCTATGATGATTCTACAGATGATCAGAAAGCAATCATGACAAACCTCGAAGACAAATATTTAGGGAAACTCCCCTAACTGATTTGGATACTTCCGGTTATACTCTTCTGATAGTTGAATCTTCGATCATTGCTAAACGCATTCAGGAACTCTCTCCCACTAATATCTACGTGATAGGCACCGATGGTTTTATTTGGCATCCACACTATGACTCCCAAACATCCACGCTCCGTAAAAAAGCCGATCCAGAAAAATTAACTCTTCGCAAAGAGCTGAAATCGCAATCTCAAATTGCCTCAAGAATTGTCGTTGCGGCCGACAGCGATCCCGCCGGAGATTTCATCACATGGACTATATCGCGCTATCTTAAAAATGAAAATATTGAGCGCGGATTACTTCAATCCATCACAAAACCCGGAATTCACCATCTTCTGAACACCGCTTCTACTATTTCTGATGAACGCCTGCACTACAGATTAGAGAACCGATACCGAATACAGCAGGCGTGGTACAAGCACCTTCACAAAATCACACCGGACCAAGCAGGGTTGGCAGCTCTTTTCGGTGCTAAACACACATTCCGCACATTTTCAGATGAAGCAGGACAGTTATTTCACTCTGTTGAACCGATCGACTGTGAACCTTCTGAACCCATAGAACTCACCCCTGCCGAAAACTCCAAAATCTATCCGCTTCCCGAACCACTTTCTACATTTTCACTGGTTTCCTTAGCCCGGATAAAACTCAACCGTAATAGCTTTGAAGAGGCACAAAATTTAATCAATAAACTCTATCAAACAGCAGATCCCAATACCGGCGAAGGACTCATCACTTATCCACGTACAGAAGCCCAAGCATACTATTCCAACAGCTGGACTCATTTTGAAAACATGATTTTGCAACGTGATGACGAACAGACCATCCGTCCCAAATTTCTCCAAAATATTGCATCGGATTCATCCCCTCACGAAAGTATACACCCTGTGATATTTCAAAACCGGCCTGAGCAAATTGAGAAAACAATCCGATCAACTTTAGGAGATTTATATCGAATAATTTACAACAGAGCTATTTCATCAATTACAGTTCCAAATGAGGGTAGGCAGGCTTTCAGTTCTACTAAATTTGACCAACAGTTTTTCAGTACAGAAAATCAAACAGATGGCATAACACAAATCTATCCGGTTCATACAATTTCTGCAGCAGGACATTTTTTACACAACCTTGGCGTTACAAAACCTTCATCATTCGGCAAGTGGTTAGATAAGGCACTCGCAAAAAAATGGATTACAATTGATGAAAACCGACTCCGGCCCGGTGAACAAATCGAACCTCATCTGCCCAATGCAGAGAATTACAAACAGCTGCTTACAACTATCCAGGCGTATGCTGACGAAAGAGATCTCGATGACGAAACTATTGATAAGATATTTACGTCCATTACACCAACATCAGAATAGATAAANAGAGCCGTAGCCAATTGGATCCACAAACAGATAAAAACTCCATATTTCAATCATACGCTCAAAAGTTGGGCAAGATTATTTCAAATCATATGGGGGCAGATCCTGGTAAAAACCCTAAAAAGCTCCCTAATGGAAAGGCCCCGAAGCGTCAGGATCAATCGAAGGTATTAACGTTTCTAAAGCCACTGCCCTGGATACTGATTGGAATTTTTCTCTTCTCCTTTTATTGGGATTTTGATGGTATTACCGGCACACTATTTATTCCTTTAGAATTTGACGGGCTGCTGCGAATTATCTCTGTCAGCGGTTTGATTGGCTTTTTAACCAACTGGATTGCCATTAGCATGCTCTTTCGACCCGCACGGCCACGCCCAATTTTAGGACAAGGGTTGATTCCCGCCCACAAAGCGCGTATTGCCCGAAGAATGGCAAAAACAGTAGCTGAGGATCTTATCAACCCGGGGATTATCAAACAGAAGATTCAATCCAGTGGATTAATTCAAAAATACAGAGAGCAGTACACCGCCTCCCTTCACCAAATGGTAGACAGGAAAGAGTTCAGAGCGGAGATAAAAAGCTGGGTGATGTCACTCAGCAGAGAAATTCTCAATAATCCCGAAGTAAAAGTACAGTTGACGGAAGAGATTGCATCCGAAATTGAAGATTC
>SL_4KL_010_BRINEDRAFT_10000033_pt1 | contig 49205 bp, 50 predicted proteins | sample SodLak_010_BRINE_2_FD_10664 | JGI IMG/M metagenome (IMG submission 10664) | reverse complement strand
CGTAATCCGATCTCCTCCGCACCGAAGGTGACGAACCTGACCCTGGTCTCAAGCTGGTCTTCGATTCCAGCGAGCAGTCGAGCGAGTTCAACGACGAGCGCACAGCCACAGCCGTTGTCTTTTGCACCTTCCGCGATATCGTGGGCGTCGTGGTGTGCGGTGACCAGAATCTCCTGTTCAGTCTCGGGACCGAGTACTCCGGAGACCGTTCCAGAACTTGCCGTCTCAGTCCGGCAGTCGACCGACAGCCGTGCTTCGACATCGCTGTTCTCGCAGTATCTCACGAGCCGGTTGCCCAACTCGCGTGAGACACCGACTCCGGGGATGGCCCCTTCACCCTCTTCGTCACCGATATCTCCGGTCGGTGGGAGACAGCCCTCCATGTGGCTCCGAAACAGAAAACCGACAGCACCGCGGTCGACGGCCTCGTCGTATTTCTCGCGGCGGTGGAACCAGCGGTCGTAGGCCGCGGGTGTCCCGCTCGACGCGACGACGAGTTTCCCGGCGACTGACTCCTCGTCGAACTCCGCCGGTGTTCCGTAGCCGACGTCAACGAGATCAGCGGTGGCCTCGACGGCCGGTGTCCCCGGAAGCGCGAGCAGCTCGTGTCGACTGTCGTACCGTCGGTCATGGCCAACGAGTTCGAGACTGCTCTCCCCCCGAAACCACGCTGGAATCTCGAAGCGGTCGATACTCACGTCTCGGAGTCCGTGTTCACGAAAGGCTCGTTCGATCCGCTCCATCGCCGCCTGTTCACCTTCGTGGCCAGCCATCCGGTTTCCGATGTCGACGAGATCCGAAAGGATCTCCCACGAGACGGCCTCTGCATGGGCGTGCCCGATACACTCTGTCGGTAGCTCCCTCATGTCCTCGCTTCGAACGCAGCTGTCCTGAAAGTAGCGGTCAAACCTGTCTCGGTGCTGCTCGGCTCGCGAGCTGCTCCTTGCTCGGCGTTGTATCCTGAAGGGAACAACGGTTCACCACCGTTGTATCAATCTCGGCATAACGGATTGAGACCGTTATATCCCACACGGAACAACGGTACAGAAGCGTTGTATCCTGCTCGGCATAACGCCATGACCGTCTCCAGTCGGATATTCATCCTGCTACCCAATTGAATTGTGTCAGACGTGCGCGTGACGCGCTCGCGCGTGCGTGGCTTTTATATTCCGGGGGGTGCTACGGAGTCGTACGATTTTATGTCCGAGGATAGAGAGTACGGAGCAGGACAGATACAGGTCCTTGAAGGGTTACAGGCAGTCCGGAAGCGTCCGGCGATGTACATCGGATCGACGGATTCGCGTGGCCTCCATCATCTGGTGTATGAGGTCGTCGATAACTCGATCGACGAGGCACTTGCGGGTCACTGCGATACGATCGAGGTAACCATTCACGAGGATAACTCTGTCTCCGTTAGTGATGACGGGCGAGGGATCCCGGTAGATACACACGAAGAGTACGATAGACCGGCAGTCGAGGTTATCATGACTGTGCTGCACGCCGGCGGGAAGTTCGACAACAAATCCTACCAGGTCTCGGGTGGGCTCCACGGCGTCGGCGTCTCGGTCGTGAACGCCCTCTCGAAATGGCTGGAAGTCGAGATCAAACGCGATGGTGCTGTCTGGCACCAGCGGTTCGATCACGGTGAACCCGAGGGCACACTCGAACGCGTCCGTGACATGGAACCCGACGAGGACACCGGTACACAGATCCGTTTCTGGCCAGACACCGAGATCTTCGAAACTGACAATTTCGTCTACTCCACACTGCAGTCCCGGCTTCGGGAGCTTGCCTTTCTGAACTCCGGTGTCGAGATCACACTCCGCGATGAGCGTGACGACACCACCGAGCAGTTCCGATACGACGGCGGTATCAAGGAGTTCGTCGAGTTCCTGAACGAGACGAAGACACGCCTCCACGAGGAGGTAATCTACTTCGACGAGGCCGAGCCGATGGGTGACAGCCCCGACAGCGGGATGGTTCAGGTCGAAGTCGCGATGCAGGCGACCGACGAGCTTCAGGGCTCGCTGCACGCTTTCGCGAACAACATCAACACACGCGAAGGCGGAACCCACATGACGGGGTTCAAAACAGCCCTGACACGTGTCATCAACGACTACGCGACCGACAACGGGTTGCTGAAAGATCTCGACGACAACCTCAAAGGCGAAGATATCCGCGAGGGGCTGACCGCTGTGCTCTCGATCAAACATCCCGACCCGCAGTTCGAGGGCCAGACGAAGACCAAGCTTGGAAACAGTGAGGTTCGCGGAATCGTCGAATCCGCTGTCCACGAACATCTCGGCACCTACTTCGAGGAGAATCCCGATACTGCGGAGACGATCGTTTCGAAGGCCGTCGAGGCGGCGAAAGCCCGCAAGGCAGCCAAGAAGGCCGAGGAGCTAACACGCCGCAAGAGTGCGCTCGATTCGACAGCGCTGCCCGGGAAGCTCGCCGACTGCCAGACGAAAGATCCGAGCGAGGCAGAGCTGTTCGTGGTGGAAGGTGATTCGGCAGGTGGAAGTGCAAAGCAAGGGCGCAATCCAGAGTTCCAGGCCATCTTGCCAATCCGTGGCAAGATCCTGAACGTCGAGAAACACCGACTCGATCGGATTCTGGAGAACAACGAGGTTCGGAATCTCATTACGGCACTTGGTACTGGGATCGGTGATGAATTTGAGATCGATAATCTCAGGTACGAAAACGTTCTTATCATGAGCGTCGATGGTGAAGAACATGGCTTCGTTCGGACGCCGCAAGGAGAGACGAAGTTCATACAGATCGGCTCCTTCATCGATGACGTTATCAACAGTGACGGGGAGGGATACGACGAGTACGAAGTGCTCTGTTTCGGTCGGGACGATCACGAGACGAAGTTCAGACCGATCGATCAGGTGATCCGCCACGAGATCGAAGAGCCCCTATACAGGATAGAGACATCCTATGGGAGAAACCTGAAAGTAACAGCATCGCATAGTGTTTTCGTCAAGCGCGATGGGGCTGTCGAGTTGGCACGTGGTGACGAACTCGAAGCCGGTGATCAAGTCGTCGCACCACGGTCGATTCCGCTCCAGGGCGACACCGACGGCGAAGAGATCGATTTCCTCGCCCGGCTGGTCGAGTGTGCAGACGACTTCGAGTCAGATGTCTTTGCACGCGGACCGGGTATCGAGGCGATGCACAAAGAGCAGGTCAGACGGACATACACCGACGGCGGGAGTGCTGATACGGTAAACCGTGTCGAGCAACGGATCGACGCTCCACAGTCGACACTCGAAACGCTCAAATCATATCGGACGGAGGCAGGATTCACCCAACAGGATATCTGTGATACGATCGGAATTGCACAGCCGATCACGATCTCCCAGTGGGAGCGTGGGGAGTCTCGGCCAACCGTCTCGAATTTCCGTGCATACTGTGAGGCAGTCGATGCACCGACTGAAAAACTGCTTCAGGAGGCAACAAAGACTGATTCGCTGTTAGACCAGCGCTGGAACAATCAGTACGAGGGCGCACAGACAAACAAAGTCCGTGATTACATCCGTGTGAGTGACCTCACAGCGTCGGATCTCGAACTGATACCCGAGGACAAAGCAGTAGAACTGACACCGGCCCATTACGCGGATCAGGCTATCGATCGGTACGTCGAGATTGACGAAACACTGCTTGAACTGATCGGCTTCTGGGTCGCAGAAGGCTGCTGTTCGAGACGAAACGGTATCAGACTGGCCATCGGTGCGAACAACGAAGAGTTGATCGAGCGCTATCAGGAGGCGTTCGATACTGTCTTCGGTATCCCGGCAAAACACAGCCAGTACGACGGTCGAACCGACGAAATCAAACTCGTCAACCGTGTCGCTGCGATCGTCTGGCAGGAGGTGTTTGGCTGTGGTTCGAAACGTGCGAAAACGAAAACAGTGCCGGATCTCGTCTTTAACTGTTCAAAACGGCTCCAGCAGGCGTTCCTGCGTGGCTATCTCTTCGGTGATGGGACAGTCTCTGATAGATCGATACGCTGGACGACAACGTCACGCGACCTGGCGAGTGGACTGTTGTATCTCCTCTCGGCTCAGGATGTTGTCGCTTCCCATACCGAGCTAGATGCCGACTCACTCTCCAGTGGCATTGACACAGTCACTAATCCACATACAATAACAGTAAACGCTCGCAAGGATCTCGCGCGACTGCGTGCTGTCTGGGAACCACACCGAAACAGCGCGGAGCTGGCAGAGTATGTGGATAAGGGCGGAGACAACCCTGGTGCACGACGGTACGAGGAGATTTCCGACGATCTCGTGGCGCTCGACGTTCGGTCAGTCGAGGAAGTCGACCCGTCGGGCGAGTACGTGTATGACTTCTCCGTTGAAAATGACGAGAACTTCGTTGCTGGCCTCGGTGGAATCTGTGCCCACAATACAGATGCCGATGTTGACGGAGCGCACATCAGGACGCTGCTTTTGACCTTCTTCTATCGACATATGCGTCCGTTGCTCGAACGAGGCCACGTCTACGCGACACAGCCGCCACTGTATCGTGTCCGGTACCGCGGTGAGACCTACGATGCGATGACCGAAGCCGAACGCGACAGGATCGTCGCGGAGAAATGTGATGGTACACCCGATCAGGTCCAGCGGTTCAAGGGACTCGGTGAGATGAATCCGGGTCAGCTGTGGGAGACCACCATGAACCCGGAGACGCGTCATCTCAAACAGATCACCGTCGAGGACGCCGCAGCCGCCGACAAGATGTTCTCGGTGCTGATGGGCGATGCGGTCGAACCGAGAAAGCAGTTCATCAAAGAGCACGCACCCGAAGCAGAGTGGGTTGATATATGAGCTCTGATCTACCCGACCAACCAGACGATATCGAGGCACCGGCAGCGAACGTCGAACACGTTCGCATCGAAGACGAGATGGAGCAAAGCTACATCGACTACGCGATGAGCGTCATCGCGGGTCGTGCGCTGCCAGACGTTCGTGATGGGCTCAAACCCGTCCACCGGCGCATCCTGTATGCGATGAACGAGATGGGTGTCACGTCCGGATCCAGCCACCGCAAGTCCTCGTCGATCGTCGGCGAGACGATGGGTGATTACCACCCACACGGCGACTCGGCGATCTACGACACGCTGGTTCGGATGGCTCAGGAGTTTTCCTTGCGCTATCCGCTGGTCGACGGGCAGGGCAACTTCGGCTCGATGGACGGCGATCCACCGGCGGCGATGCGGTACACCGAGGCCCGGATGGCCCCGATCGCCGAGGAACTGCTCGACGATATCGAGAAAGACACTGTCGACTTTCAGGCGAACTACGACGACCGCCTGCAAGAGCCCGAAGTGTTGCCTGCGAAGCTGCCGAATCTCCTGTTGAACGGCTCCTCGGGAATCGCGGTCGGGATGTCGACGAACATTCCGCCACACAATCTCGGCGAGATCGTCGATGCCACTATCCATCTCATCGACAACCCGGAGGCTGGCGTCGAGGATCTGATGAACTACGTCAAGGGGCCGGATTTCCCCACCGGTGCGAACATCGTTGGGAAGGATTCGATCTACTCGGCGTACGCGACCGGCCGTGGGCGGCTCCGGATGCGCGCCTCATACGAGATACAGCGAAACGAGAGTGGGGCAGACCAGATCGTCATCACGGAGCTTCCCTACCAGGAGAACAAAGCACGGATCGTCGAACGGATCGCCGACGATGTTAACGAAGGGACGATCGAGGGTGTCTCTGATCTCCGTGACGAGTCCGATCGGGACGGTGTCCGGGTTGTTGTCGATCTCAAACGCGGCGCGAACGCAGATGTCGTCGAGAATCAGCTGCTCGAACACCATCTCGAATCCACGTTTGGGGTTATCAATCTCGCGTTGGTCGACGGCCAGCCACAGGTGCTCTCGCTTAAAGAGACACTCCAACATTACATTGACCACCGCAGAGAGGTCGTTCGGCGCCGCTCCCGGCACGATCTAGAGGAGGCCCAAGACCGCGCTCACATTCTGGAGGGCCGACTCAAGGCCGTCGACAACGCCGAGGCAATCGTGAACCTGATCACCGAGTCCGCGGACCGCAAGCAGGCCCAGCAAGCACTCGAAGGAAAGCTGGATCTCGACGAACTCGACGACGCGGAACTGGAGTACCGCGAGGTGCAGTCGTCGTTCGATTTCTCCGCCGATCAGGCCGAGCATATCCTCCGGATGCAGATCGGCTCNCTCACCTCCATGGAGGCCGGCGAGATCGAGGAGGAGTACGAAGAGGTGCAGGAACGAATCTCCTATCTCCAGTCGGTGCTCGACTCCGAAGAGAAACTGCTCGGCGTGATCAAAGACGAGCTCCGAGAGCTGGCCGAGGAGTACGACGACGACCGCAAAACGACGATCCTCGAAGATCAAGGCGAGGTCACTCACGAGGATCTGATCCCCGAAGAGGACTGTCTGGTCGTCATCACCGAGCAGGATTACATCAAACGGATGCCGGTCTCGGCTTTCGACCCCCAGGGTCGGGGCGGCAAGGGGATCATCGGCTCGGATCCCAAAGAGGGTGATCGAGTCTCGAAGGTATTCCGGGCAAACACCCACGATTACCTGCTTTGCTTTACCAACCAGGGGCAGGTCTACCGGCTGAAGACCTACGAGATCCCCGAGATGTCCCGGACAGCCCGGGGGAAATCCGCCGTCAACATCATCGATCTCGACGACGGCGAGGAGATCACCGCGGTCGTCGATACCGACGAGTTCGACGAAGACGAGTGTCTCTCGATGGTCACCAGAAACGGCTACGTGAAACGAACCTGTGTGACGGAGTTCGATAACATCCTCTCGACGGGGATCATCGCAGCGAGTGTCGAGGAGGGTGACGAACTCGTCGACGTCGAGGTCACAGACGGGACAGGCGATCTGGTTATCGCCACAGAGCAGGGGATGACGATCCGCTTCGACGAGGAAGAAGCAAGAGAGATGGGCCGAAACACCCGTGGTGTCCGCGGCATCGAACTTGAAGGCGACGACCGCGTCGCAGGAATGGTCTCCACCACTGACGACGACGACCGAGACCTGTTGACTGTCACCCGACAGGGGTACGGGAAGCGGACGCCGCTCACGGAGTATCGCTCCCAGTCTCGCTACGGGAAGGGGCTAATCGATATCAAAACCGGCGACCGAAACGGGCTGGTCGCTACAGTAAAAGCAGTCGAGGATTCGGATGACATCGTGGTCATGAGCGATACGGGCCAGATCATGCGCTGTCCCGTCGCAGAGATATCGACAGTCGGCCGCAACACGAAGGGCGTGGTCGTGATGAACGTTGATGCGGGCGATCGGGTCGCCTCCGTCGACGTTGTCCCAGCAGAGTAGCTTCCGCTTTTTTTGTCGCTGCCTAGCAGAGCTGTTAGTAATATCCTACAAAAGAGTTTATACCTACGTTCTCCGTAACGCATCTCATGACAGAATCGTGTCCAAAAGGTGAGTATCGGTAGTGTCTGGGCTCGAACGCGTGACGGATTTCGTCACGGAGCGGAGTACGCTGGTTGTCATCGTCATGCTGCTTTTGACGCTCGGGATGGGCTCCGGGATGCTATTTCTCGATGGTGCGACCGGACTCGACCAGTTCGAGTTCGAATCCGAGGAGGGTGACGCACTTGATTATATCAACGAGAATTTCGACGCCGACGATAATACGACAGCAGCACAGATCGTCATTAAAGACGAGAACACGCTGTCGCGGGAATCGTTAATCGAGACAATCGAGTTACAGCAGGATATTCAGGAGGATGAACGGGTTGCAGAGACGCTCGTCGACGACGATCCGTTCGCCGACGTGGCGTCGATTATCGCGACGACAGCAATCCAGCAGGAACGAAACGAAGAGCTCCAACAGCGCGAGGACGACCTCGAAGCCGATGCGGAACAACACCGCCAGCTCGATCCGACACTGGACGAAAAGCGGGAGCAACTCGCAGGAATGAGCGATAGTGAGGTCGAGTCAGTCGTCAACGACGTGCTGAGTGATGATGCGCCACGGGGCGTCCTCGCATTCGTCCCGACTGATTATCAGACTGGGTCGGGAACGACCGACGCACGACAGCTGTTTGTCACGCAGTTCACTCCAGAGCAGGTAGCCGACGGTGAGGCCCCACAGGATATCGTTGACAGCCAGCTTGCGATGGCAGAGCTCGTCGATGACCGCTACGGCGATGACGCATTTGTTTTCGGTGGTGGAATCATCAGCGACGAGATCGACCGGTCGATGGCCGATAGCCTCACCATCGTCCTGCCGCTGGCCTTGCTGTTCGTCGTTGTCGTGTTGACAATTGCCTACAGAGATCCATTGGATATTTTCCTCGGTGTGCTGGGGATCGGCCTCGTCTTGATCTGGACCTTCGGCTTTATGGGCTGGACTGGCATCGCGTTCAACCAGATCCTCATCTCTGTTCCGGTGTTACTGGTGGGGCTGTCTATCGATTACGCGATACACGTATTTATGCGCCACCGAGAACGGCGTGCTGAAAAGGAGTTCGACGACACGCGCGAGTCCATGTCGTTCGTACTCGTTGGTCTCGGTGCGGCACTGCTTTGGGTGACGATCACTGCAGTGATCGGCTTCCTCTCGAATCTGGTGAGCCCGGTTGCACCGATCCGCGAGTTCGGAATCGTCTCCGCGTTCGGGATCGCCTCGACGCTGCTCATATTCAGTACGTTCGTCCCAGCTGCGAAGGTTGGGCTGGATTCCTTTTTCGAAGCCCGAGGCTTCGATCGGCGCAAACGCGCGTTCGGTACCGGCGGTGGCTCGTTCAGTCGCGTCCTCTCCGGGGGCAAGACGCTCGCGAAGACGGCTCCGATCGCTGTGGTCGTGGTGGCATTGTTGATCACTGCTGTCGCTGCAGTGGGCGGTGCACAGGTCGATACGACCTTCGAGCAGGAGGATTTCATCGCCGACGATCCGCCAAACTGGATGAACTCTTTGCCGGGGTCGCTCGCACCAGGTGAGTATAGCGTCAAGCAGAGTCTGGAATTCGTCAACGAACGGTTCCTCCGACAGGACAGCAGTACACAGGTACTGATACGTGACGATATCACCAGTGACGACACGTTGACATCGATCGACAGCGCCTCCGAACTCGCCGCGGAGCAAGAGGATGTTGTCGTCGTGCTCTCTGATGGCTCGGCTGACGTTCGGACACCGCTGACAGCGATGGAAGACGTTGCGGCCGAAAACGAATCGTTCAACGAGACGTTCCAGGCTGCGGATACCACCGGTGACGATGTACCGGATCAGAACATTACCGGCGTCTACGACGCCTTCTTCGCGGCCGCACCCGAGCGTGCGAGCGAGTTCATCTTCCGGACCGACGATGGCGAGTACGAGGCGACCCGGATGATTATCTCGACGCGGGGGAGTGCCACGCCACGTGAGGCGACCGACGCCACCCGAGATATCGCGTCATCGCTCGATACCGAGACGCGATCTGCCATCGCAACAGGACAGCTCGTCGTGTTCAACATCATTGAGCAAGAGCTGTTCAACACGGTCATCGAAAGCCTGCTGGTGACGCTCATTGCGGTGTTCGCGTTCCTGATGATCGCCTATCGGTTTGTCCACGGCAGCGCGATTCTTGGGGCAGTGACACTCACACCGATCGTGCTCTCTGTCGCGTGGATTCTGGGGACGATGTACTTGGTTGGCATCCCGTTCAACGTGTTAACTGGGACGATCACGAGCCTGACAATCGGGCTGGGGGTCGCATACAACATCCACGTTAGTGAGCGATACCGACTGGAGCTGAGCTACGGCCGAGAAAAATGGGAGGCAATGGAGCGTGCCGTCACTGGAACTGGTGGCGCGTTGCTCGGCAGCGCTGCGACGACCGCCGGTGGGTTCGGGATGCTCGCGTTTGCGATCTTGCCACCGCTTCAGCAGTTCGGGATCATCACCGGCATTACGATCATCTATGCGTTCCTCGGGAGCGTGTTCGTATTGCCAACGTTCCTCGCGCTCTGGACGAAGTACATCGCTCCGGAGATGGTCGGTGGTGACGAGCCCGAAACGGGTGAAGAAACAACGACGACCGAGCCAGTTTCCGGTGACGACGCCGATTAAAGCAGACCGTCCGCTTTTGCGAGCAGTATCCCCTCAATCGTCGCGTCGTTCGACGGCTCTTCTCGTGCGCGGTCGAGCGCCTCGTCTATTGGGACAGTCGTCACAGAGAGAAACTCGTTGTCGTCTCGGTCGACAGCGGTTGGCTCAAGCCCCTCGGCGAAGACGATGCCGCGGCGGTGGCGTAACACGCCGGTTGCACACCAGAAATCCTCGATCAGCGAGACGCCGGCTGGATCGAAACCGGTCTCTTCGCGGAGTTCGCGTGCGCCCGCGGTTGTGTACGATTCCTCGTCCTCCACGATGCCCGCGGGGAGTTCGAGACAGTGTTGTTCAATTGTCGGTCGGTACTGTTCGACCATCACAAGCTCCTCGCCAGTGGAGGCGACGATCACTACCGCCGCGGGAAGTGACGCCCAGTAGTATTTTTTCTCGGAGCTGTCTGGCTGCTCGACGAGATCGTACCCACCGTCGTACCAGCCCGTCTCGTACTCTGTTTTCGACTCGATCACCGGCCAGTCGTGACTGCTGAAATCCTCTGTCATGATTTGAGTAGCTCCACGTAGAGTGTTCCAAACGCCTGCCGACGGAGTGTGTCGACGGCTGCCTCCTGTTCGTCCTGGAAGGTTGCGGCGACTGCGGCGTCAGCAAATAGTGGTGCGTGCCAGGCAACGTTGTCGACGTTCTCGTGACCGATCTCGGTGACTGAGTGAGAGCTGTCTGCTTGCCAGGACTCGAACTCATCACGAGTGCCAATCTGCACCTGCAGTAAGGACGCGAAGATCGCATCCTGTGCTGAATTGAGTACGTCGTCGGTCACACGCTCGCGGTACTCCTCGGTGCCAAACCCCATCGTTCGTGTCGCCTCCCTGATCGCACTCTTCGCAGCGGGAGCCAGCGACTCGTAGCGCTCTCTGGCTGCCTGCTCTGTCTCCGGGCTGAACACTCCCTTGGACTCCATACTCGCCTTTTGACCGGTCATCACTACTCCGTTTCGGACTCGACGGTGCTGCTGTCGCTGTCAGCATCCTCGCTTTCCCGGCGCTTTCTTGTCATCTCCATCGCCTCTTTGATCGCCTCGGCTGTCTCGTCGCCATCTATCTCACCGGCGAGCATCTCTGCGCCTTCTGGGAGCGAGTCACGCTGTGTCGTCCGTTTCTCCTGTTGTGATCCGGTGTGATTGCTCGTCTCACCAGTGTGTGCGTGGCTGTGCCCACACGAACTGCTCGGCTCCTGGCCAGTCGTGTCCTCGAAAACGGTTGGATACTCCGCTTTCTCGGCGAGATCCTCCACCTGCTCTGCAAGCTCTGTTTCACTCAGTGAGTCCCACTCCGAGACGTGTTCGTCAAGCCAGCGCTCGTGATCACCACCCCGCGTCAGCGCGGTAATCGCGAGATGATTCGCCAGATGTGCGGCGTCTGCCTGTGGATCACCACAGACCGGACAGCTCAGTCCCATACCCCTCGTTGTCGTTGCCGAACAATAGGCGTTTTACTCTGTCACCGTCACTGCATCACCGACGGCCAACTTACCGTCCCGGAACTGCTCGGGAATGCTCGCGATCAACATCACGGTGAAGTAGTGATCGAACGCTTCCCAGTCGGCCCACTCCGGAAAGGTTTCCTCGCGTTTTTCGAGAAACGTCTCTTTGAACTCGCCGATTGGCTCACCTGTATCCGGATGTCGTTCCGGAACGACACACCGCCCGCAGGGAGTCACTCCCTCGAATCTGACGCCGTCTACATCGAACGCCGGCGCTTCTTCGCCGACAAAGCGGTCCTCCCAGAATGCGGGCACGCCCGAAACTTCGACGTTTGCCCGGAGTCGACGGCGTGCGCCGTGCACTGTCATCTCCTCGAACCACGAGGCAACCTCTTCGAGTGTTGCTGTACTGATCACCGATGGCCCCATCTCCCGTCTGTCGACGAAGCCAAGCTCCTTATCGCGCTCAAGCGAAAGTTCGACATCAAAAAAATCGCTGAACCACGTGCTTGCACGTGCCCGTTCGTCTTCGTCCCGAAGTGCGAACTCCCGATACTCTCCCGCAGGCGTTTCGACGGCCAACTCACCAGTGGCTGGGTTGTACTCCGTCGAGAGATCGTGAATGCAAGCAGTCCGTTTCCCGTTCATCACCTCACCGTCTGTATCGAACAGTGCGAACTCTCGGTCACCGACGACTGTCCCACCCGGCGTAACTGTCGACGTTTCCAGTTCGATCCCGTCGAATCCTTTTACCGGATAGATACGGAGCCGTTCTATCGTCGCCATCGGTTGCTCAGGACTCCGCTTCGCTGTCGCCGTTTTCATCCGCGTCTTTGGCCCCGTCTTCGTCGGAGTGGGTCGTAACCTCGACAGTTGACTCTCCGTTTTCTTTCTCTGCCACTTTCGGAATCTGGACGTGGAGCGTGCCGTTTCGTTTCAGCGTCGCGGTCGCACCTGCCGGGTCGACCATGGCTTCTTCGGGCAACTCGACGTGTCCGTCGAGTGCGAGTCCGCGGCCCGGGAACACCATCTCGTACCCCTCGGCGAAGTCTCGGAATCTGTCGATCTGGACACTGATCGTTCCCTCCTCGTACGTGACAGTCACGTCTTCTCGACTCACGCCCGCGGCGTCGAAAATCGCCAGATAGGCATCGTCACTTTCGAGCAGGTCGACCGGGAGCGGTCGCCGCTCCTGAGCGCGACTGACCGCACGCCCGACCTTCTCGAACACAGCCTCGCCGACCGAGTCGCTTAGCTGGCGAATCATACTGATACCTCCGAGAGCTTCTCGGTCTGATTGCAGTACGGACAGACAAAATCACCGACACCGACGCTGTCGGGCATGTCGTACGTGTAGTGCAACTCGAACATGTCGAGTTCGCACTCCTCGTCGCGACAGACAATCTCGATAGTCTTCGGCATACAGATCAGTAACGTCCCAGTGATAATCAATTCCCTGCCTGACTGTTAGATCGGTGGGTCCTTGACCAGCACTCGCAACGACCGACGGATACGTTCCAGCCTTCGAAGGAGCGTAATTTTAAATGGGTCAGACGCAAAACGGGTGTACATGGCAGAGATACTCGCCGAAAACCTCTCCGGAAAAGCCGTCATGGGCTCGGACGGAAAGGAGATCGGAATGCTGTACAACATCACAATGGACTTCGACTCGGGTCGACTCTCGAATCTCGTCATCACGGCAGACGAATCCTATAACGGTGACGAGTTCGACACCGACGCAACCGGCCGACTGCTGGTTCCGGTAAACCGCGTCCAGGCAGTCAAAGACCACATGATAATTGAGCGGTAACGCGAATGTACGTTCTCGATTCCTCAGCGTTCATCCACGAGTATCACACCGACGAGTCTATCGCATCCATTCCGCTCGTCCGTGAAGAGCTCGAAGATGAAAGCGCATACAGATTTGATGCGCTGGAAGGCTCTGGGATGCATATGCATATTCCGGACGAAGAAACGATCGAGCGCATCGAGCGCGCTGCCCGGGAAACTGGCGATTTTGACGAGCTCTCCCGCACTGACATCCGACTGGTCGCGGCAACGTTTGAACTCGATGGAACTCTTGTCACCGACGATTATGCGATGCAAAACGTCGCGGAGAAACTGGAGGTCGATGTCGAAGTGATCGCCAGAGATGGAATCGACGAGCAACGAAGCTGGCAGTACCAGTGTCAGGGCTGTGGCAGAGAGTTCGACGAAAACCACGATCGGTGTCCGATCTGTGGAAGCGAACTCTCACGAAAGAATCCCGCCTGACAAACGCAGTCGCTTGGCGATCCCGACTATACCGATCGATCAGGCTCGTTGGGTTTCGTTAACCTCATTGAGCCCTAGTTCGATCAACTGCCGGAGCACCTCCTCCTGTGTCACGCCGTTTTCCCGGGCCAGTTTCTCGACCTCACGAGAATGCTTGTCGTCACACAGGAAGGTATAACGGGTCGGCATGCCATATGTTATTTCCTCGCAAGATATAAATACCCGTCAGACAGCAGTCGGACAGCTATCGAGCACACACGCTGACTCTATTACAGTCCACCAGTTGCGCCGACGAACAGGTTCAGGTATACGAACGTGTTCCAGACAGCGTGCATCACGACTGGAACGACGAGGTTTCCGGTTAGTTCGTAGGCAGCACCGAGGAGTATTCCTGACGCGAAGGCGATTGCAACATAGGCCATCGCGCTTCCCTCCCCAACGAGGGCGACGTAGTGGATCAGGCCAAAGATCGCGCTGGCGGCCAGAATGCCCGGAACAATCCCGTATGCGCGGCGAAACAGTCCCTGGATGACGCCCCGAAAGAGCAGTTCTTCAGCGGGAACGTTCAGGAGCAAAACGAGCGGGATGTAGTACAAAAACAGCTCCGGATTCTCTTGGCCACGTTCGACTGCGACATTATCTGCCAGTTCGACACCGAGGAAATCGAGCAATAACTGTCCAGTGATCATCAAGCCGAACAAAAACAGTGTACCGACGACTGCGAGACCAGCGTCGCGTTTCGTCGGCCAGCGAAGACCAACCAGTGAGCGATCGCCACGCCATTCGAGATACGCTACCGAGACGAGAATAAATGCAAGAAAGTGAAGCGCAGTGGGTACCGTTTCAGTCACCCCGACTGCCGTCACTGCAAGCGTTTCGAGCACCGAGTTTCCGAGTGAGACCAGAAAAATACTGGCCACGAACGCCCCGGCGATCAGCAGGAGCGAGTGGACGACACTCTCAAACCGCTCGGTTGGCTCTCCGAACCGAAACAGTGGTCCGTCGGGCCGACTGATTAGTCCCCCTTCTGAGGAGTCCGCACTCATTAGTTTCCGTTTGTGCCTTCTCGTTCAAGACCGCTCCGGTCGACGGTCGGTTCGTACTGGATCCGTCGGCGGTCACTCGATAATATGCTGTTCTTTCGAGGCGACGGCTTCAGCCTCCTCGAACTCGCCACCGCCGAGCAGCCCGCGAGCAGCACGCTTCCCCCACTCGACGGCAGGTTGGGTGAAGGTCTCGATCTCATAAAGCTCCCCAGCGAGGATACAGGCAGCCTCCATCGCGAACAACAGCTCGCCGATTCCCTCCTCGTCTAGCTGGTCGAGTTCGATCCGTACGTTCGGCCGGCCTGCCGCAGCCAGACTCGCTTCGGTCGCTTCGAACTCCGCATCCAGCAACTCGCCGAGTCCTGTCCCGCCAAGATAGGCGAGATCCTCGATCTCTGTCTCCGGAATGGTTCTATCTGTCCGATCCCTTGCCCGAACCAACGTTACCATCTTGTCGCGTGGACCGGCCCGGTACAGCTGCAGCTGTGAGTGCTGATCAGTCGCCCCGAGCGCGCGAGCGGGCGTCTGTCCCTTTCCGTCTTTGCCGAGGCTCTCCGCCCACAGCTGAGCGAACCACTCTGCGAACGTTTCGAGTCCCTCGGCATACGGCATCATCGCGTTGATCGATGCGCCGCGTTCATCGAGTGCATACGATACTGCACCGTACGCGTATGCGGGACACTCAGAGAGAGAGCCAGATAGCGACTCCTTCCCTGTCTGACCACCAGCGAGCACTGCCTCGATGTCGTGGCCCTGGATCGCTGCTGGCACCAGCCCCACCGGCGAGAGTGCGGAGAATCGGCCCGGTACACCCTCGGGTACGTGGAGTTTCGGGAGGTCGTGTTCGACAGCGAGCTCGTGAAGCGGACCGGAATCGCCAGTCGTCACGATCGTTCGCTCTGTCCAGTCGACTCCCGCTTTTTCCATCGCATCGCGAACGACGAGGAAATTTGCGAGCGTCTCCGCGGTCGTGCCAGAGCGCGAGACGACATTGACTGTCGTCTCGGCCAGCGGAAGTTCGTCCAGCACCGCGATAATCGCCTCTGGATCGACATTGTCGAGCATCTCGTGTCTGATCCCGTTCGAGCCGAGTGTGTCCGAAATCGTCCCCGCCCCGAGCGCGCTCCCACCGATGCCAACAGTAAGCACCGCCTCGCTGTCTTCGAACCCTGCGACAGCATCGCGGATCGCATCCGGATCTGTCGAGTCCGGCAGATTCAACGAGGTGTAGCCAAACTCGTCGGATTCCATTCCCTCGACGATCCGGTCGTGGGCGCGTTCGACGGCGTTATCGAGCTCCTCGAGCTCCTCCGTGCTGATGCCTGGGTCTGTGACTGACGCCAGCGCATTGCCAATATCGAGCCTCATACGTGTGTGCTCGCAGGGGTATCTCAAGAACCCACGGGTTCTGGCACGCAGATACCGGTTCTATGATGGTTGCTGTTTACAGTATAAACGACTCTCTACAGATCTCCCCACAACGAAACGAGTCGAAACCTCGAAAAGCATCTGCGCCCTACCACTTTGTATGACCACAGATGAAGACGAGTCGGCAGATGAAGAGGAGGAAGCCGTTGCGAGCATGTACAACCAGCCAGACGAAGCCGAAGAGTCAGACGAATCTACGGACGAAGAGGAGTCGGGACCACCGGCAGGATTCGACGCACCCCTCCTCGGTGGAGACGACGACCAGCCAGAAACCTCTGCGGGAACGTTCTATGTCAAACACACCGAGGACACGGCCGTCACACTCCATGAAGTCAACACGGCGCAGATTTTTACGCTGGTCGAGAACCCCGATCTGGAGAAACACCAGATCATCGAAGCGACGCTGATTGCCCAGCCACCGATGGAGGTTTCCTACGTAATCGACGAACTGGAGTCACAGCGGAGTATCCCGATCGAAACCAGTCCCGAACCACCGACACGGCAGGTGATGAATGCAGCAGCGGAGATGGAGGCCGGACAGGCTGTCGCGATCGAACGTGAGGGTGACGGCGAGATCCACATTCTAAGCGTCGAGCCGGAGCATACAGCACACACAGCAGAGGAAGTCCACGAAGACGAGATGACCTACAAGAATGCAGCCCGCTACGGGATCGAACGCGTGGAGATCCGGACCGACGAGCAAGACGGTGTGGTGAGTATCCGCTACCTGCCCAACTAGCTGCTTGATTCGTTCGCTATTTCAGCCGGCCCAGCCTCGCTTTGTACCTGGCATCCGCCGACACCGCAGGCCTCCCGCTCGGTAAACTCGAAGGTCGTCTCCGGCAATATCTGCTTCCCACCGTCGACAGCTTCGACCTGCAGCAAAACATCCATCGCGTCCCCACAGCAGCCAACACCGACAAACTCCTCCCACTGGTCGCCCGGCTGTGCGTTGTCATGTGCCTTCCGCAAGTAGGAAGCAAACGGGCGGGCGATTAAGATATCTCTTCCCCACGTCGAGATATCTGCTGGATACGAGAGCGCGATTCGATCGGCCGTAGCCATACCCAAACTACTCGCTCGAGATATATAGACAGTCGGCCAAACTGCAACGGATCTGCCTGATTGCCCGGAGAAGATAACCAACTAGAACGTGAAAGTAAACGATCAGATTGCGAAAGAGATCCTTGTCGTAAACATCTGGAAACAGCCGTCTCACGGACCGTAGAAGAAAGGCTTATTCAATGGGGTCTCGGAACGAAAGGACATGGGACGCATCGACGTCGAAAAAATGCCCTACGAGGAGTATACAAACCGCCAGCTGGCCGCGATCCCGCTGGTGGTCCTCGGGGTTGCCCTCCTTATTATCGCTGGTGCTTACTTTCTGACAGGAACACCGGTGGAGCTTGGGTTGGCGTTTACAGGCGGAACAGAGATACGGATGGATGCTCCTGGTGCATCGACCGACGATGTCCGGGCCGAGTTCGAAGGGGTTGAGACAGAGAGCATTCGATCCGTCGGGACTACGGGAGATTCGTATCTGCTGACAACACAGGAAGTCGACACGGATGAGTATGAACAGATCGCGGAAGATGCAGGCTACTCCATCGAATCAGTGGAGGTGCGCTCTGCAGATTTCGGCTCTGACTCACAGCGAGAGGCAATTATCGGATTGATTGCAGCGTTCGTCGGTATGAGCGTCCTCGTTGCGCTGATGTTCCGAACGTTCGTACCGAGTCTCGCCGTGGTTGCATCGGCATTTTCGGATATCATGATCCCCGTTGCACTGATGAATCTCTTCGGAATCGAACTCACACTCGGTGCAGTGGCCGCGTTGTTGATGATTATCGGTTACAGCGTGGACTCGGATATCCTGTTAAATAACCACGTACTGAAACGGCACGGATCGTTTTATGAGAGCGCGTATCGCGCGATGCGAACAGGTGTCTCAATGACACTGACCTCCATCGCAGCGATGACCGTGATGGCAATCGTGGCACGACTGATGGGGATTCCGCTGCTGGATGATATCGCGCTCATTCTGGTGTTCGGTCTCTGTGCCGACCTGATGAACACCTATCTGATGAATATGAGCCTGCTCCGCTGGTACAAATACGAGGGGATCAAATAATGATCGACTTACGTGACAACATCCGGATCGTCCTGCTGGTGGCGCTTTGTATCCTCGCGACACTGGCACTTTTCGGACCACTCGGTGCTGGCGATGGGGACGTGGCAGAGGCGGTCGAAGATGAACAGACGTTCAGTGACCCGACGAACCTCCAGTACGGGCTGGAACTCTCCGGCGGTGCACGGGTCCGTGGTCTCCTCGTCGGACAGACTGCCGAAGGCATTCCGTTCGATCGAGATCAAGCAAGTCTTATCGAAGGTGATGTTGCAGAGGAACTTGGAGTTGACCCAATCGACGTACGGGCACGAGCCGATGATGAGACCGTCGAACTATACGTTCCACAAGAAGAGATCTCACGGAGCCAGTTTGCCTCAGCGCTAAACAGTGCGGGTCTCGACGCAACCGAGGATGATATCCGGGACGGAACCACAGCAGCCACACGTGACTCGGCGACAGATATCCTCGAAAACCGTATCGACGATACGGGACTGTCAGGTGCCAGTGTTTCGACGGTGAGTTCTGCGACCGGTGGCACGTTCATCATCGTCGAAGCCCCGGGACAGGATCGGCAGTCACTAGAGGACCTGATCGGCCGTCCGGGTCGAGTGCAGATCATGGCGGGCTATCCTGACCCCAACAACGATACTGCCCCGCAGATGGAAGAAGTGCTGACAGAGGAGGATTTCAGAAGCGACGCGCAAGCAAGAGCTCCTGAAGCTGACGCTGGCCCGCGTGTTGCGGTGTCGCTCACAGATGATGGTGCGGAGAACTTCGCAGAACGGATGATCGACACAGGATTCACGCGCGATGGTCGTGGCAACTGTGATTTCGATCCAGACACAGACGAGCCATCGCCGAACCAGCACTGTCTGTACACTGTTCTCGACGGTGAGATTGTCCACGGTGCTGCGATGGGTGATCTTGCAGACAGTCTGGATCCTGGTGGGACTGGTGATTACTCCGAGTGGATCGCAGGCGGCGCGAGCTTCACGATCAACACCGGGAACTTCGACGAGGCTCGTCAACTCGCGATCGATCTCCAGTCCGGTTCGCTTCCGACGGAGTTCAGCATCGAGTCCTCGAATTTCATCTCACCAAGCCTCGCCCAAGCGTTCAAGCCACTGGCCTTGCTGACGGCGCTTGCAGCATGGGGTGCTGTCTCGCTTGTCGTCTACTTCTGGTACCGTGACGTGCGGGTTGCGATCCCGATGCTCGTGACGGCAAGCACGGAGGTGTACCTCCTGCTCGGCTTCGCCGCTGGTGTTGGATTAGCACTCGATCTCTCCCACATTGCAGGGTTAATCGCCGTCATTGGAACCGGGTTAGACGACCTGATAATAATGGCGGACGAGATCTTACAACGGAAAAAGGAGGTGAAGACTGGACGCATATTCCAGAGTCGGTTCAGGAAGGCGTTCTGGATCATCCTCATGGCTGCCGGGACTACCATCGTCGCCATGAGTCCCTTGGCAGTGCTTAGCCTCGGTGACCTGCAAGGGTTCGCGATCGTCACCATCGTCGGGGTGCTGATCGGGGTGTTCATCACCCGACCGGCCTACGGTGACATCCTCCGGCATCTCATGCTGGACGATGTCAAGCGGAAAGACTGAGACCCGGCTCGTGGCAACTCTCCGTATTCGGGGGCACTGACCACCGTCTCTGAGCGACCTACCTGTTTTTGCTCTCAAGCCCGTACTGCCGCCTGTGTGTACAATTACGCTCGCCTGGCAGACCTTCGCTGATTCGCCGCTGATCGTCGCGGCAAACCGTGACGAGCGGCTGGGTCGCCCGTCAGCGCCACCAGCCAGACGTGAGTGGGAAGCCGACGTTGTCGCACCCGCGGACAACAAAGCCGAGGGCACCTGGATTGGCTACAACGAGTACGGTGTGCTCGTTGCAATCACTAACAAATGGACCGACAGATCGATCGAGGGCAATCGCTCTCGTGGGTTGCTCGTTCGGGATGCGCTCTGTCACGAAACTGCCGAGGATGCGATCAGGTACGTCGAACGCGACCTCGACCAACGCCGCTACGAGGGGTTCAACCTGCTCGCTGTGGACGAAACCAGCGCGTTGCTCGTCGAACACGACGGAGTTCGACAGGTACAGAACCTCGACCCGGGGGTTCACGTCATTGTCAACGTTGGGGCGAATGGGAGCTACGATATCCCGGATACTCGGAACGAAGTTGGTCGTTCTCAGGCCGATAACGCAAATCAGCTACTAACCGCCTTGACACCGGAACCGGGAGAGAACGGCGTGACGTGGCACGAAAGAGCCCGGGAGGCAATCTCCGATCACACGTACGGCGTCTGTATTCATGGCGATGGGTTCGGGACTCGCTCTTCATCGCTGATCCGGATGGGCACTGACAGAGTTTCCTACCGGTATGCGGATGGGCCTCCCTGTGAGACGCCGTTCGAACAGGTCAATGTCGATCTCTGATTGTTCTCAACGTCACTCTCCGAAGGTCAGATTTATCCCGGATACACACTGTCTTTTGTATATGAGCACGACAGCTGCCGAAGAGGAACTCTCCGAAGACGAGCTACGGGGGCTGGAACTTATCCGTGAGACCGGTGGGATCCACCAGAGCAACTTCTGGAAAGAACTCGATGTCTCCTCCCGGAAAGGAAGCCGCATCGTCGAAAAACTAGTCGACAAGGACCTGATCAACCGAGAAGAGACAGTATACAGCGGACACAACACCTATCTGCTCTCGCCGACCGCAGCAGATCTCAATTTCTCGTTGCTGATGGCTGGCGATATGCTCTCACCGTATATCGGTGATGAAGAGATCGACCCACAGAGCGACACCTTTTCGCAGTGGGTCATGAACCTCGCCTACGAAGAGTAGTTACTCTTCAAGCGCTTCTGCGATCCGATCCAGCGAGCGACGGATATCGTGAACCTCGTCGCGGAGTTTGCGGACTTCGCGAACGAGTTCCTCGTTACCCTCTTCTGATTCGCCACGGCCGCGACCACCAGGACCGCCACCGCCCATGCCGCCGGGGCCGCCACCCATCATGCCGCCCATCATCTGTGCAAATGGGTTGCCACCCATCCCGCCACCGCCGCCCATCCCGCCCATCATCTCTTCAGGGGGTGCACGCTCGCCTTCCTCGCCTTCGCCTTCCTCGGCGCGGCGCTGGCGGATCTCCTCGACGCGCTCTCGGAACGATTTTTCTTCACTCTCTCCGTTCTCTGCCTCGGCATCTGCGTCGTCAGATTCCTCTGTCATGGCTCAGTTTTTCACTGCGTGTCAGAAAAGGATTCCGTCCCACCTTTTTCTTCGTCGGGTCGCCAAAGGCGACCGCTCCTCGAAAAACGTGGGCGAAAAAAGCCGGAGTCTCGCTCCGCTCGACTCCGGTGAACCGCGCCTTCGGCGCGGATGCTTTCTCTATATCTGTATATTTATGAGACGGCTTCCACGCATCGAACTGTTTTTGTCGGGCCCCGGGTTATAAACGTCCGATGAAGACACTCGTCGTCGGCGCTGGTGCGATGGGCCGGTGGTTCGCTGAAGCGTTGCAAGAAGACGCCCCCGGCTCGACCAACATCTCCTTTCTCGATGCCGAGCCAGCTGCAGCAGCTGATGCGGCCGCGGCAGTTGATGGTCAGGCAGTCACCGACGAGGAGGCTGGCTCGTACGACATCGTCTGCATTGCTGTCCCGATTCCAGCGGCGGTCGATGCAATCGAGGCACACGCTGGTCGGGCGACAGAAGCGATCGTCGACGTAACGGGGACGATGACAGAACCCATCGCAGCGATGCGAGAACACGCACCTGACTGTCAACGGGCGAGCCTTCACCCGCTTTTCGCGCCGGCAAACGAGCCCGGCAACATCCCAGCAGTGATCGACGAGGGTGGCCCAGCAATCGAATTGGTCGTGGAAACACTCAGGGCACGAGGAAACGATGTTTTCGAGACGACAGCAACTCGCCATGATGAGATGATGGAGACAGTTCAGGCGAGAACGCACGCTGCCGTGATCGCCTTTGCACTCACAGCAAATCCAGTCCCTGACCGGTACCACACACCGATTTCTTCGGAGCTAGCCAAGCTTGCAAGACAAGTCACCGGTGGTGACGGGCGAGTGTATGGTGACATTCAGTACGCCTTTGAGGGTGCCGAGGATATCGCCGCGGCTGCACAGGATATCGCCGAGGCTGACCGGGAAACGTTCGAACAGCTGTACGAGCAGGCGGCGTTTCCCGACGTGGCGGGGATGGAGCAAAACGAGTAATCTATGAAAGAAGCACAACGAAACCAGGTCGTCGATAACGCGAAGTATCTCCGGGAGGTCAGACCCATCGATCCCGAGGAGATCCACGAGTACATCGAGGGACAGCCACACCCCGCCGCTGTCAGACAGGTACTAAGAGAGAAGGCGGCAGAACTGGGGCTAATCGAACGCGAGGACGGCACGTTCGAAACAGCGACTGATGAACCAATTTCGGTAGCGTTCGACGGCGTCGAGAAACTCCCCCAGCCCGTTGCACACGCTGTCGAGGGTCAACTCATCGGCCAGTTCGGTCCCGGGTGGCCAGATGACACCTCGGGTGACAGACTGCGAGCCACGATCCGCGATTTCAAACGGCAGTATCTCGCTGGCGGTGAGGTTACCTACGACGATGTGACTGCACTTGGTTACGCGATCTATCACCTCCCCTCTTATTTCGCTGCGACCCAGTACGTCCTCGCCGAAGTGCTCGAAGACGGACTGCTCGACGGAACACTTTGTATTCTGGATGTGGGTGCGGGCGTCGGCGGTCCGGCACTCGCTGTCGATGCACTGTTACCCGAAGAGACACTCATTGAGTACCACGCTGTCGAACCGAGCGACGCGGCGGAGGTGCTCGATGAACTGCTCGCCGAGACTGGCCGGAATTTCCACCCGACTATCCACCGGGAGCCGATCGAATCAGTCGATCTCGACGGGCCGTTCGATTTACTGCTGTGTGCGAATGTTCTCTCCGAACTCGATGAGCCTGCGGACGTGCTTATCGACCTACTTGACCTCCTCGCCGACGACGGAACGGTCTGTTCAATCGCACCGGCTGATCGAAACACGGCGATCCAGCTTCGAGAGACCGAGCGCACCGTCGAGCGGGAAGCAGGCGCGAACATCTACCGGCCGACAGTCAGACTCTGGCCCAACGAGACGCCCAAAAGTGAGTCTTGGTCCTTCGATAAGAAACCCGACATCACCGTTCCCGCCTTCCAGAAACGCCTGGACGAAGGGAAACGAAGCGAGGACAGTGAACTGAACGAATCGCCTGCAGGCGAGGAACGCGAACCTGGAGACGGGGAGTTCGTCAACGCCGACGTGCAGTACGCCTACTCCATTCTCCGGACCGACGGCAAACACCCCTTCGAGTACAGACCAAACAGGGGTCGCGTCGCGAAGATGGCAGAAACAGAGAAACACGTCACTGACCGGATCGACTGTGTCGGTATCAAGCTTAGCCACGATCTCTCCGATGGTGGCAATCCACTGTATCTGGTCGGCGACGGCAGTCAGCTAATCGATCATTTCGCTGTGCTCACCGAGCAATCCGCGCTCAACCGCGATCTTCCCGAGACTGCCTACGGTGACGTGTTGCAGTTCGAGAATGTGCTTGTGCTCTGGAACGACGACGAGGCGGCCTACAACCTCGTCGTCGACGGTGAGACAATCGTCGAACGAATCCCGGTCTAACAAAACGGCAGCTTCTTGCGGCCACCGGCCCCAGTACGGGCCATGGACGGGCTCGATATACTGGTCACGAACGACGACGGGATCGACTCTGTCGGTTTTCACGCACTGTATGAAGAACTATCGACGATCGGCTCGGTGACGGCTGTCGCGCCGGCAGACGACCAGAGCGCAGTCGGCCGAACGGTCTCACAGTCTGCCGAGATCAGCGAACACGAGCTTGGATATGTGATCGAGGGGACACCGAGTGACTGTGTGATCGCTGGTCTTTCCTCGCTTGTTCCGGAGACGGATCTGGTTGTCGCGGGCTGTAATAGGGGTGCAAATATGGGTGCTGGCGTGCTCGGGCGGTCGGGGACAGTGAGTGCAGCCGTCGAAGCAGTCTTTCACGGTGTCCCGGGGATTGCGACCTCGATGTACATCCCCAGCCCGAGCTGGGAGAAGGCGGATCCGGTGCCAGCAGACCAGTACCAGCCTGCCGTGGCGTCCACCGCCTATCTCGCGGATCGCGCGTTCGAGACCGGTATTTTCGACGACGTAGATTATTTGAACATCAACGCGCCGGTTGCCGACAAATTCAGTGGCGAAATGGAGATCACACAGCCCTCCGAGGTTTATGAACTCTCTTCGAAACAGGATGGCGACTCGATTTCTCTTTACAACCCGATCTGGGAGAAACTGGCAAGTGGCGAGATCCCCGACCCCGAAGGAACTGACCGGCGGGCGATCCTGAACGGCCGGGTCAGTGTCTCACCTCTCGACGGTTCCCACGCGGTTCAGTCTCACGACGGGATGGCAGCCCTCGCAGAGCAGTTCTCGGGATAACTCTTACAGGTCCCGGGCTCTCCCGAGGTGGTGAAGCTCACCACCACATTTCTCACAGATTCGTCTGTCGGCGTTCTCGACCCGTTCGTTACAATCGAAACATTCGTACAGTTCCACTCCCGATTCAGTCTCGGCTGGTCTCATATTACGCATATACGCCGTCATTCGTATTAGGTCTCTGCATAATATTCCTAATATGCACAAAATATCTGATCGGGTCAAGCTGAACGGATGTACAATTTCTGCAGCATCGGTCGCTTTCGGACGAGCGGGTCGATGAAGTCGATACTGCGCTCAAAAATGGCAGATAAAAACGGTCTATCGCGATTCGCGCTGTTCGACCTTGTTCAACTCGATCAGTAGTCTAAAAATCGCCTTCACAAGATTCGCATCGACATCGAACTGTTCGGCGTTTTCGCCAGCCCGGTCCATCACGCGCTGTTCTTGCTTTTCATCTGTTGTCGGCAAGCCACGCTCGTCTTTGACCTGCGCAATTGTATCGGCAACGTAGGTCCGGCGTGCGATCAACTCGACAATTTCCCGGTCGATACCGCGGATCTCGTTGCGCAACTCGTCGAGTGACATCTCTTCGGGATCGATTCCATCTGTGTTCTGGTCGTTGTTAGACATTGGTTGTCCCCGCTGTCTGTGTTTCCGTCAGCCACGTCCTCCCTGGTCGGTTCTCCCACTGTTCTTGTAGTACTTCGAGGGCAGCCCGGTCGCCGACGGCGGTGAAGCTCGGTCCTGTCCCTGAAAGGGAGACACCGAACCCGCCAGCCATCGCTTCGATGAGTGGGTCAGCCGAAAAGCCAAGCGCTGCACAGAAGGCCAGTCCGTTCACTGTCATCGCCTGCTCGTAGTTTCCATCGAGTGCGAGTTCACGAACGAGCTCGGCCATCGGTGCGATCTTCTCACACTGCTCGACATCCGCATCAGCACTGAACGATTGCTCGGGTGGTGTCCAGACGAGAACATCCCATTCGGGCGTTTCCCGGGCGAGTAACTCATCACTCGTGTTGTCCGTGATCGTCAGCCCGCCGAGCATGCTCGCACTCGCATCGTCGAAGGCCCCTGTGACGGTAACGCCGACATCTCGTGCCGCCTCGACGCCGACCTTTGCTGCTTCTTCCCGACTGATTTCGTCGGTACACTCCAGTGCATCGAGTGTCGCCATGACGGTGGCGTTGGCCGCAGCGCTCGATGATTTCAGTCCCGAGGCCATCGGCACCTCGCTTTCGGTGTGAACGCGTCCCCCTTGGCCATCGCCGAACCGTTCGACGACACGCTCGACACAGCGTTCGATGAGACGGGTATCGCCATCCTCACTGCCAGCGATCGAGCCAGTGACACCATCGTTGTCAGTCAGTTCGACCGTTGCAGTCGTGTACGCGTCGATCGCAAAGGCCGAGCCAGTGCCTGTCGCAAGTGCGTTCAACACGGTGCCGGCCGCCGGCGCTTTGGCCTGCCCTTCCATCGTGTCTCACTGTCTCAGACGCCAGTATTTACTTGTGGTGATTTCTACCGATGGATTCGATACTGATTTCTGATTTCGGCGGTGTATGAGGAGTATGGAAGCGAGTGGTACCGAAACGACGACAGAAAGTTCCGAAACGGGGACAGACGAGTCCGAGACGGAGCAGCCGACACCCCAGCCGGAGACGCTTAGACAGCAACAACGGTACGCGGCAGTCGGTGGCTCCCTGCTGGCTGGAGGTGCTGTCACGGTCAGTATTATCCAGCGGTTTCCGGATTACACGTTCGTTGCCCTCGTCCTCGGCGTTTTCTCCTGCCTGTTCGTCTACCGACTCACCAAAAACAGTGTGTTCGCTGACGAGCCCGCGGAGTGAACGACAGCCGTTTTTGTCCGTGCGGGCGAACGCTCTGTATGGACGACTACGAGGAGGTCCCACCGGACACTGTCTCCATCTCACTTACCGAGGATGGCATCGTCGTCGAGTACACAGATGGCCGTGAGGTGTTCTACCGGGGTGTTCCAGAGCCTGTCGACTCACCACACCTGACCACGCCCGGCAAAGATACCCACGTTTTGGTCACTGACGAGACCCAAACCAGCGGAATCATGATGTATGTCAACGAACGACGAACCGACGGTGATATTCTCCGTGGGACTGGCGTCGGGAGAGTGTTGCTCGACGAGGGGGAAGAGTCGACACTGTTTCCAGGCGTCGCCGTTCGGGGCGGGAATCTCCGTGACGAGATCGTTCTCGAGGAGGGTCACGACGGTCGCGTGTTCATCTTCGAAGAAGATCAGTTCACCGAGCAATCATACGAACTGGTGGTTGAATCCTGATTCGGTTGCTTCTGGGACACCGATCCAGGGCTCGTTGCTGTGATAGAACCATTCTCCGCCAGCGAACGATCACAAGGAAATTAATCACGAGCAGCCCTAGGTAGGCACATGACAGCCGATGATGGCGTCGTCGAGGTTAGGGTCGAAGGGGCCCGCAAGCGCGACGCAGGCCGTGGGATCGCCCGTCTACCGAACTCGATCCAGCGCGATCTCGGAATACTGAGCGGGGATCCCGTAATCGTCGGCAACGGCCAGCTCACTGTCGTCAAGGTCTGGCCGAGTGAAGACTCCGGACAGGTGATTCGGATCGATGGTGATACACGCGCAAGTATCGGTGTCAACATCGGCGACACCGTCACAGTGCGGAAAGCTTCCGTCGAGGATGCACGGGCGGTTACCCTTCAACCCGCAACTGACCACGCCGATGACGCTCCATCCGAATCCGGTATTCGACGAAAGCTCGTCGACCGGCTGGTTCGTGTGGGAAAACGGATCAGAATCGAGGGGTACGGCCCGTACGTCGTCACCGAGACGGTTCCAACTGGATCTGTTAAGGTGACAGACTCGACTCGGGTTTCCGTCGAACCGGAGATCCACTCCGAGGCAGACACCGAAAGCTCTCAGCCAGAGGAGACCGAGGAAGTAACCGAGACGGGAACGACATACGAGGATATCGGCGGGCTTGACGAGGAGCTTGATCTTGTTCGCGAGATGATCGAACTCCCGCTGTCTGAACCGGAGCTTTTCACCAGACTGGGAATCGACCCGCCGAAAGGAGTGTTGCTGTACGGGCCACCCGGGACAGGAAAGACACTGATTGCACGCGCGGTGGCAAACGAAGTGGACGCCTACTTCGAGACCATCGATGGGCCGGAGATAGTCTCGAAATATAAAGGACAGTCAGAAGAACAACTCCGGGGGGCCTTCGAGCGGGCAAGAGAGAATGCCCCAGCGATCCTGTTTCTCGACGAAGTCGACTCGATTGCGGGCTCGCGTGACGACGACGCAGATATGGAAAATCGCGTCGTTGCACAGCTTCTCACACTACTTGATGGGCTCGAACAGCGCGAACAGATCATCGTAATCGGCGCGACAAACCGTGTCGATTCGATCGACCCGGCGCTTCGCCGTGGCGGTCGCTTCGACCGCGAGATCGAGATCGGTGTTCCCGGCGAGAGCGGTCGCCGGGAGATTCTGGACGTACATACGCGCAATATGCCACTTGCCGAGGATGTCGATCTCGACGCGCTCGCGGGCCGAACCCATGGGTTCGTGGGCGCTGATCTCGGCTCGCTAACGCGGGAGGCGGGGATGGTTGCCCTTCGTCGGTTGCAAAACGAAGCCACCGCTCCCGACGGTGACGATACCGATCGTTCGGACGACGCAACCGAGGCGGTTCCAGAACCGGAAGAGCTCGTTGTCACGACTGCAGACTTCGAGACAGCACTCACCGGTGTCGAACCCTCTGCAATGCGGGAGTACATCGCCGAATCGCCCGAGACGACCTTCGCGGATGTCGGTGGGCTCTCGGAGACGAAACAGCAGCTCAGAGAGGCCGTCCAGTGGCCGCTTTCCTATGGGCCGCTTTTTGATGCTGCCTCGACAGACCCGCCGTCGGGCGTGTTGCTGTATGGGCCGCCCGGGACCGGGAAAACGCTCCTTTCCGAAGCAATTGCGGGAGAAAGTGGCGTCAACTTCGTCCGTGTGGCAGGGCCGGAGCTTCTGGACCGGTATGTCGGCGAGACCGAGAAGGCGATCCGGGAACTGTTCGAACGAGCTCGACAGACTGCGCCGGCGATCATCTTCCTGGATGAGATCGACGCCGTCGCTGGCGTGCGAGGGACAGGAAACGAAGTGACAGAGCGTGTGGTCTCCCAGCTGCTCACTGAGATGGACCGTGCTGCCGGTCATCCAAAGCTGGTCGTTATTGCGGCCACGAACCGTCGTGATGGGATCGACCCGGCGCTGTTGCGTCCCGGCCGACTCGAACGACATATCGAGGTCCCAAATCCAGATCCTGCTGCGCGCCGCGAGATTCTGGACGTTCACACCGAGAAGACACCGCTTGCAGAGGATGTCGATCTCGATAACATCGCAGCAGAGCTTGAAGGCTACTCCGGTGCACAAATCGAATCGGTCGTGCGCGAGGCGTCGATGCGGGCTGTGCGCGCAGTCGCCGACGAGATCGAGCCCGCTGCCGCAGAAGAACACACCGATGAGGTCGTTGTCGACCAGTCACATTTCGAAGCTGCACGTGAGACGCTCGACAAACAGCAGTGAATTCGGTGTCGCCACTCGACTGTCCCAAGCTGTCAACAAAGATATCTGCGTGCGAATCATTTCCAAACTGTTTAGAGGGATGGTTGTCCTATGACCGGGTATGACAGTACGAGCAGGAATTCTCGGTGCGACAGGCGCAGTCGGACAGCGACTCATTCAGCTACTTGAGCCACACCCGGAGTTCGAGATTGCAGCACTCACAGCGAGTGAATCGAGCGCCGGTGAGACGTATCGTGACGCCGCAAAATGGCGGATCAACACGCCGATCCCGGAGTCTGTCGGTGAGATGACCGTCGGTGCGACTGAACCGAGTTCGGTGCCCGACGATGTTGATCTCATCTTCTCGTCGCTGCCATCGAGCGTCGGCGAGGAGGTCGAACCGGAGTTCTGTGAGGCGGGCTACATTGTTTCCTCGAACTCCTCGAACGCCCGGACTGCCGACGATGTCCCTCTCACTATCCCAGAGATCAACGCCGACCACATCGATCTCATTGAGGTCCAGCGTGACAACCGCGGCTGGGACGGCGCGCTCGTCAAGAATCCAAACTGTTCGACGATCACGATGGTTCCGCCACTCGCCGCACTCGAAAACGAGTTTGGACTCGATCGAATCACCGTCTCGACGCTACAGGCGGTCTCTGGTGCGGGCTACTCTGGTGTCACGTCGATGGAGATCATCGACAATGCGATCCCACACATCGGCGGTGAGGAAAACAAGATGGAAACGGAGTCGAGAAAACTTCTCGGAGAGTTCGACGGCGCGGAAGTCAACTGGCACGACGCACGCGTCGATGCCTCCTGTAACCGGATCCCGACACTCGATGGCCATCTCGAAAATGTCTGGACCGACACGAGCGAAGACGTGACCGTCGAAGCAGCAGCCGAGGCAATGCGATCGTACCCGACGCTGGATCTCCACAGCTCTCCCGACCAGCTCGTCCACGTCTTCGAAGAGCCCGAGCGGCCACAGCCACGGCTCGACCGAGATCGTGAGAACGGGATGGCAATCGCAGCCGGTGGACTGCAGGAAACTGACGGCGGTCTCCAGTTCAACTGTCTGGCTCACAACACGATGCGTGGCGCTGCCGGTGCCTCGGTGCTCAACGGGGAACTGCTTCTGGACGTGGGATATCTGTAACGAAAACCGACCATTCGTTCGAACCGCTGAGTCGAGCTTTTGTTTACAGTGGTTTCTGGCTACAGCTTTTTCGGACTACATGACGGTTTTCGCTGCTGTTTAACGGTATGAACGGTTTTGAACGGTCTTGTACTGTGGATAGTATTAATGAGTAGAGTACATTACTTCAACCCAGACAGATGAGTGGGGAACTGCGGATCTTGATCGCCGAAGATTATGAGGGCTGTCGTGAACTCTACTCGCTTTGGTTGGGCGAGGAACACGATGTCTCCACGGTGGAAAACGGGACTCGCGCGCTCAAGGAAGTGGATCGACATGTTGATCTTGTGTTGATCGATCACGATATGCCTGGGCCAACGGGAACTGATGTAGCCAGAGAGATGCGTGATTGTGGGTACGATGACGGCATCATTCTCGTGACCTCACAACCGATGGAGTTCGATCTTTCCACCTCTCCGTTCGATGATTACGTCCAAAAGCCAGCATCTCGTGAGGCACTTGAGACTGCTGTGATGCGGTTTGCAAAGCGGAAACAACTTCAGGCCGCACTAGACGATTACTACGCTTTGACTGCGACCAAAGCAAAACTCAAAGCAGCGATCTCTGAATCTGACCTTCGCAACCACGAGTATTACCTCGAATTGCGAACGAGAGTCGAGAGAAAACGTGACGAGGTCAACGAAATTTTGACAGACAGTATCGACGACTGGCGGTGTGCATTCGCTGCGCTGCACGAGATGACGGATCCAGAAAGACCCGACGCTCCCTCGGAGTGTCCGCCGATCCCTCAACAGTCGTCACTGTAGCCGGACTGTCCGCTTGTCCAACCGGCAAGTATACTGTTCAACCGGGATGGCAGATGATTTAAGCACTGGGAGTATGGCTAACTGGTATGGAGCGTGTCGACGTTGCAATCGTCGGCGGTGGCCCTGCCGGAACGTCCGCCGCCTGGAAAGCGGCCGAGCATGGAGCGGATGCCCTCGTCATCGAGAAAGGCGTTCCCCGGGCAGACCGTGACGGCCCTGGCCCCGATTCGACGGATGCGGCTGGATTGCTGGATTACTGGATCGATCTGATGGATTTTGGCCCCGAACAGATCCCCGAGGACGTGATCTTACGGGATCTCACCGGCGCTGATTTCATCGGCCCATCGGAGGAGTTTAACATCGATCACACTGGGATCGAAGCCTCCTATCCCGAGTTCGGCCTCGCCTTCCATCGCGCGAAGTTCGACGACTGGCTGCGAGAGGAGGCAGAAGCTGCTGGTGCGACCTACCAGATCGGTGATAGTGTTACCAGTGTCGAAACGAGCCTGAATGGTGGTCACGAACACACACTGACGCTCTCGAATGGCGAAGAGATCGTCGCAGAGTATCTCATTCTGGCTGACGGTCCACAGCGGACGATAACGACCGAGACACTCGATCAGTTCACGACTGATCGGGCGATTGCTGACGTGCTTAACCCATCGAAGGTAAACCACATTGCCTACCAAGAGCACCGTCGCATGCCCGAGGAACTGTTCGAACCGGGGCGAATCAAATTCTGGTGGGGGGTCATGCCTGGTCACACCGCCTACCCGTGGGTGTTTCCAAACGACGGCACGGTCGCTCGTATCGGGTTGACGATGCCGATCGGCCTCGATATCGATGATTACAACTACGATATTTGGGAACTACTTCGCGAGGATGACGAGAAAATCCCGCAAGGGAAAACGTACATCCAGCGACTGCTGGAGCGAGAGTATCCCGAGTACGAAGTTGAGGATTTCCCACTGGTCGAAGATCGCGGGAAACGCGGCGGGACAGAGACCTACGCGATCTCCTCGACGCGGCCGATCGAATCACCGACGAAAGCAGGTATCGCTGTCGTCGGCGGGGCGATGGGCGGAACCTCTGCTTTCCACGAAGGCGGTGACCACGTCGCGGTCAGAACCGGCAAGATCGCCGGGCGGCTGGCGGCGACAGACGGCTTGGAGCGGTACAACGACGAGTGGCAGTCCGCGCTGGAAACGGAGTTTCTTCGAAACGTCACAATGGCCGAACTCGTTCGGGACTACCAGCCAAGTGATTGGGACAGAACCTTCGGCGCAGCAAAGACGATGTTCAACCGCGGTGAGTACTCACTGGGCAGCACAGCTCGGGCTGGGTTGACGGGTGTGAAGATGTTGTACGGCTACAAGCGGACAAAAAGCCGGTTCAAAAGCCAAAACTACGTCCAGTTCAGGGAATCGGAGTACGCCATCTAGTCTTCTGTCAGCAATCGTCCGTGCGGGTCGATCTCTCCATTGCGGATTCGTGTACTGCTAATCCGTCGACCGTCTTCTGCCACCACGAAGGGTGCAGTATGAATCTCCAGTCGGTCGAGCCCACGGTCGATTCGCTCACCGTTGAGCTGGTTTGCTCGACGCTGTGCTTTTGCTTCTGGTGAGACGACAAGTGCATCAGCATCTGCTCTCGTCAGGGCTGGTCCGTAAGTATCTTCAAGCCGAACAATCTCGTAGTTGGCCGTATACGGCTCGCTTAGCCGGTCGAGCTCTTCTACGAGCTGTTGTTTTCGCTTCTCGTACTCGTCGAGTTGGTCAGCCTGACGCTCGCTCTTTCGTGTTTCCGTCGCGAGTTCGGGTGATGTCAGCCCAACAATGACGTGTCCATCGCCCGACCCATCGTGGCTCGCGGTCTGGAATGCCTTGTGGAGCAGCGCCCGGTGGCCGTTGTGAATCGGCGTAAAAGTTCCGCCGAGGATGGCAGTCCGTTGGCTCACTGTCACAGCTTCTAGTACTGTGTACGCGCACCTATACGTACTGGTCTTTCTGTCGTCTCGTCACTCACGCTTACTCAGACTTTGTCTCTCCGTCGCTTTCTCCCGAAATGCTGGACAGAAAGTCATATCCGCCGTCTTCTCCGACAGATTCCTCGAGTACTTCGAGAACTGCGATGTACCGTTGTGCGTCAGTGACTGGATCTGTCAGCGAGAATCCTTCCTCGGTGCCGAGGCTGTAGAGGAGTTCGTTGCGCTGATTTCGTAGCGCAGTCATCTCGTTGACGAGCTCGCCGTCTGTGGTCGTGCACCGACGGAGTAGCTGCTCTCTTTCGCTCTGGGAGAGGGTAATAAGCCATTCGTAGGTCCCCGGTTTGTTCTGGTGGCTGTCGACGACAAGATCGTCGTGCAGCAGCCGGACAGTGTAGTTCTCGATCAAAAGCTGTGTGAAGTTTGCGAGCCAGAGCTGGTACGTTCGGCCCAGGAAGTTGCCGAACTGTTCTGGCGAAGGTGGAGTGAACTGTTCCGGTGTCATCCGAGTCATCCACTGTTGGGGCAGCGATTCACTGTCGAACGGCGTCTCTTCGAGTGCTTCGATCGCCTCGTACAGCTGTGTTACTGCCCGCTTGGTTCCTGCCTCCGGTGTCATTGCTGTGTTTCCCATCCCCTGCAGCGGGAGTGGTGTCATTGGCCAGCCAAACGTGCCCACAGCTGCTGGATCGAACTGGCTCCCGGAGCTCTCGAAGGCCTCCATCGTCTTTCGGAAAAACTGGAAGGGATCGTCAGCCATAGTTCATCTATGTGGGGGACTGTCATGAGTATGTCCCCGACGCGAAGGGTTCTTGGATCTACCGACCCTATCTTAAGCAGCGTGCCCTTGTCCCCGCGCGAGTGAACCCATCTGGGTGCAATGAGGACGCGGTGAACCCGGGCATGCGACATCTCCGCGCTTGCGGTGTATACCGTTCGCGCAATCGTGTTCCTGACGGAACACCCGCCGCGACGGCTTCGCCGTCGTGGCACCAGATGTTCCTTACGGAACATCCGCGCTCGTGGTTGATACCACTCGCGCAACTGGTGATCTCTACGAGATCACCCGCCCGACACGAGGGTTAGCCGACTGACCGGGGCACAACGCCTGGTGTGATGTCGGTCGTTAGTGTTCCGGGCGTACATTTCTGATATGCTACGGAAATTATTCACAAATACACAGATAACTGCAAGAATAGAGTGCTTCTGAGACAGCTTTTCAGTAGTAGTAGTTATTCCGTCGAATTCGTCGAGAGCGGGTTTCTGGACTGGTGTAGAATGTGTCGCACGGGAGTGTTGGTATCTCTCCCTGCCCTGTCCTAACTGTGAGTCAGGAAGTACTGATTCTTTGTCTCTGGAATGAGGGAGCTGAGTTGATCAGAACAGACCACCTGCGTATCGCCAGAAGTGACAGTTTGTATTACTGCCGAAGATTATACCAGAGATAGATTATATTGCCAGTGACTTCAGGGTAGAGGTTTCAACCTTACACCCCATCAACTGATTCTTGGAGAAGATAACAAATACTTAGGCAGTGTTCTCTGAACAGTAGGGCAGATGGAGGACGTGCTCTGGTATTTGCTGGCGAGTTCGCGTGGCGGCGAGACGCGAGCACGTATCCTGCAAGCTATTGACGACCAGCCACGCAACGCTAATCAACTCGCCGAGGAGCTTGGGTACGATTACACCACAATCAGACACCATCTCGATGTCCTCACAGACGACAATGTTCTCAAACAGACCGGTGACGGCTACGGCGACATATACCTGCCGACAGACCAAGCACGACACAACTGGGACACAGTCATGGAAATAACAGAACAAGTTCTCCCGGAGGAATCATGAATCGGGACGAAATTTGGAAAGCGTATAAAAGGGTTGAACAACTGGAGGTAAGACAATGAGCATCCTGCTTGACGTGGCACGCGGGGCAGCTGTCGTCAACGTAGCGTTGCTGCTGGTGCTCGTGTACGTCTGGAGCGAAAACTACCGACGACACGGGGCAAGCCACACACTCGGGTTGCTCGTATTTGCTGTCTTCCTTGTGTTCCAGAACGGCCTCTGGATACTGCTCTATGGCTTCGATAGTGGGTTTATTGACTGGTTCCTCCGGAGCGACCTCGACAGACAGGTCGCTATTACTGGGCTCTGTGGTTTCCAGACGATTGCACTCCTCTTTCTCGTCCGGATCACGTGGCGCTAAGCCATCTCTTTGTCCTTCGATAGAAACCTGCCATGACTCTTCTAGAATGAGGTGGATTAACCTCGCATCGGTTCTCGCGTACCTAGAATTTTGGACGAAATTTGGAAAGAGTTCGGAAAACTATCAAACGGATTCTTTGTGACCCATCAGATGACGATGAGTCTTAGCAACCGAACTACCAGTACGGAAGACGGTACAGGCTTTGCAGACACGAACCGTCGGCAGTTTCTCGCGCTGGCGGGCGGGACCGCCGCAACGCTTGCGACATCCGGGCTGGCGACCGCCGACTCCCACGGTGACGACGAGAACGATGACGTGATGGACTACACGGGCGAGGATGTCGTCGAGATAGATGTCGGAGGACCCGACGGCGAGAATATCTTCGATCCGGCAGAGATCCGTATCGATCCAGGCACGACTGTGATATGGAACTGGGAGTCGGGCAGTCACGACATCTATCCGGACGATATTCCTGCCAGGAGTGACTGGGAGGGTGTTGACGAACGGGAGGAACCAGACTACCAGCACATGCACACGTTCGTCCATCCCGGCACCTACGACTACGTCTGTACTCCCCACGAAGACCAGGGGATGGTCGGCAGCATTGAGGTGACAGACGACGCGGACCTCATCGATTACACGGGTGAGGATGAAGTCGAAATTCAGGTCGGTGGCGACGACGGAGAGAACATCTTTGATGCCGACGCAGTCCTCCTCGACGAAGGAACATCGGTCGAATGGGTTTGGGAATCAGGTAATCATAACATCGTCCCCACCGAGCAACCTGACGAGTCTGATTGGGAGGGTGTCGAGGACCGGCACGAACCACCCTACGACTACGACTGGACCTTCGATGTCCCGGGTCGATACGGCTACGTCTGTACTCCACACGAAGACGATGGCATGACGGGGTTGATTTTCGTCCTCGATGACCGGACTGAGGAGGATGTCGTTGAGGTCCAGGTCGGTGGTGAGGACGGTGAGAACATTTTCGAGCCTGAGATGATCAAGGTCGATCCGGGGACGACCGTCCACTGGGACTGGGAGTCCGGCAATCACAATTTGGTCCCTGAGACGCTTTCGGTTCGCTCTGACTGGCAAGGAGTTGATGATCGACACGAACCCGAGTACGAGCACCTCCATACGTTCGTCCATCCCGGGGTATATGAATACGTCTGTACGCCTCACGTCGGGGACGGCATGGTTGGGTCTGTCTATGTTACCAACGATTACGATGTGGCCGATTACACCGGCCAAGAGCAGGTCGAAATTCAGGTCGGTGGTGACGACGGCGAAAACATCTTCGACGCCGATGCTGTCCTCATTGACGAAGGGACGACCGTCGAGTGGGTCTGGGAATCCGGCAGCCACGACATCGTCCCCACAGAGATGCCCGACGAGTGTGGCTGGGAGGGCGTCGACGAACGCCAGGAACCACCGTACGACCACGAGTGGACCTTTCAAGTCCCTGGCCGCTACGGCTACGTCTGTTCACCACATGAGGATCAGGGTATGACCGGGATGCTCTTCGTCCTCGATGACCAGAGAGGGCGGGAGGAAGCGACTATCCAGGTTGGCGGTCAAGAGGGCGAGAACATCTTCGAACCCGAGTTCGTTCACGTAGACGAAGGGACGACCGTCGAGTGGGTCTGGGAGTCAGGCAACCACGACATCGTCCCCACCGAGATGCCCGACGAGTGTGGCTGGGACGGCGTTGACGAACGCCAGGAACCACCATACGACCACGAGTGGACCTTCCAGGTGCCCGGTGAGTACAGGTACATCTGTTCACCGCATGAAGACCAGGGAATGGTTGGTACGCTTCTGGTTTCAGAAGTGGGTGACGATATGCCAGACGACGATGATGACGTTGAAGAAGCAGACGATGATGACGATATGCCAGACGACGATGATGACGTTGAAGAAGCAGACGATGATGGGCCGGGCTTCGGTGTCGGTGGTGCACTTGCGGGACTCGGCGGCGTTGCTTATGTTCTGAAGCGGCGACTGTCGGGAGATCAAACGGACTAGGCATCGGCTTGGTACCAAATCTGTCAAAGCCAATCAACTGCTACTTTCGAAGGCACGATTTTCTGTGAACCCGGCTGACTCTGATCAGGCGGGCGAGAAGCACTCGACCCATGGATATGATCAGATAGGCATATTTTCCCGATTGAGTACCTCAAATCTCCCAATACATTTCCACCGAGCCGACTAGTAGGTTCTCGTCCGGTAGTGTTTCGGGCGTATATTCACTTCTGTGACGTCGAACGGTTGGTTTGAGTGACTGCTTTCATCCCCATCAGCAGCCAGACCGGCACCAGCAACAGCGCGCCACCGACAAACGGCGACCAGTAGACAACGACGTACGCGCCCGCTGCAACTGGCGGCCCGATCGTTCGCCCGAGACTCCCTGCTGCCTGTGTGACGCCGAACGCAGAGCCCTGGGTCTCTGCACCGGTGTTTTCCGAGACCAGCGACGCCAACCCAACCGACAGTGCTCCGTTCCCAAATGAGAGCAACAGTCCGAAAACGAGGAGGACAAGAAAGCCACCACTGAGCCAGCTTGGCCCACCCGATATGAGTCCACTCGTCCCCGCAAGCGGCGCAGCTGCAAGCAACAACAGCGCCAGAGCCAAGCAGAGAGCGCCAATCTTGACCACTGGTCGAACACCGAACTGGTTAGCGAGCCGTCCGATCAGAATGCCCTGGTTGATGATTCCCAACACACCGATGTAGGCGAGGAATATCGCCGCCTCGGTCGCGTCGTAGCCGAAGAAATCAGCCATGAAGGGGATGAACATCACGGTGACGCCAGCAAAGGCGACGGATGTCAGAAAGAAGGCGATGACCAGCGGCCGGATATTCGTATCTGAGAGCGCATTCTGGAACTGGCCGACAAAGGTGGTACGGTTGGCAGGCCCACGCTTGCGCTCTGGTTCTTTCAGAAACACCGTTGCAGCGGCGAGTGCAACAAACGAAAGCGTCGCCGCACCGAAACTCGGCAGCGTAAAGGGGGTAATCGGAACAGAATCCGGAAACACAGCCTGACCTGCATTGACCGCTGGATCGCTGGCCAGCACACCGCCAAGCGCAGGGCCAAAGACGAAACCCAGTCCGAACGCAGCGCCGATTAGTCCGAGTGCGCCGGTTCGTCGTTCGGGTGGCGTTACGTCAGCAATGTAGGCCTGTGCGGCAGCGATGTTCCCACCAGCTGCGCCAGCGGTCAGTCGCGCACCAAAAAGAACCAGTAGACCGACTGTCGTCCCCGCAACGGCACCAATCTCCGAAGCGATGCCGAACAGAATCCAGGCAACACCGGAGACCCCGACTGAGAGCATGATAACTGGACGACGGCCACGCTGGTCGGAGAGTCGACCGAGCACAGGTGCAGCAAGAAACTGAGCCAGTGAGTAGCTGGCCGCAAGCAGTCCGATGAAAATATCGCTCACGCCGAACGAACGCACATAAAAGGGGAGGATCGGGATGATGATCCCGAATCCCAGGAGATCGATAAACACGACGGCCAGAACGACCCCGATCCGTTTGCGGGAGCCATCAGGGGCTGTCGTTGCGGCTTCGGCCGGGCCACCACGAGTCGTTCCCACAGGTGGTATCAGATTCGCCCGATATATATACGCTCAACATCTGCGCTCACTGGTTCTGTTTTCGACGGACCGTCAGTCGTTTATTCCAGACGTGCGGATAGCTTGCATATGGACGGCGAAATTTCAGGTCCCGAACTCGAAGACGCTCTCGCAGAGGGCGACGAGCCGCTGGTTGTCGACATCCGAAACCCGGCCCAGTTCGACCAGCACCGAATAGCGGATAGCATCAACGTCCCGCTTGCCCAGCTACCTCAACAGGTCGACCAGCTCAGCGACGCGGATCACGTTGTCACAGTCTGTCCACACGGGAAAGCAAGTGTTCGTGCGGCACGCCTGATCACCTCCTTCGAGGATTTCGATGGCCGCGTCGAGAGCCTTGAGTGTGGGCTCACTGGCTGGGAGGGGGCGACTGAATCTGATACTCCTGAATCGAGAGAATCCTCTGACGCGCCGTTTTGAGTACTCAGGAGCTACGAAAATCGGTGGCTCGGGAAAATCTCTCATCACAAGGGGCTGAGCGGGGGTAACGTCTCGTCATCGCCACCATCTACAGCTTACCCGCCAGCGACTAAAGTCTCTCGTGTCCACCGAACCTTTCGCCCTATTCCTCACTGCCCCCCGGCTGGTGGTAATTACAGTCCGATTTGACATTGGATACGGTAGGGAGAGGATTTGATATCCTTGTTTGTTTTACTCTCCTATGTATTTACTACGTTAATATAAACCCGCGAACTGTGTTATCGAATAACGAAAGGATTTATAGTCGCTTGCCCGACCTGTTAGGACATGGTGGGATTGTTTCAGACCGAGGCTCCGACACGGGAGACATACGAGCCACTTTCTCACAGTCTAGAGGTGACAATTTTTTATTTTCTCTCTGTTGTGGCGATACTCATCTTTCTGTACGGACTCTACAGACGACTCCAGAGCTACGTAGAGGGGCCAGACGACGAGTTCCCGCGGCTGGACGATTTCGGTGCCAGAGTTCGGTCTGCAACACGGATCGCCTTCTCGAACGAGAAACAGTTCGACCGGGATATCTACGCGGGGTTGATGCATTCGTTTATCGTCTGGGGATTTCTGTCGTTATTAATCGCAACGACGATCCTAGCCGTTGACCTATACGTCTACGGCCGGTTCACTGGTAGCTCTTTCTGGCGTGGTGACTTCTACGTTGCCTACCAGTTTGCAGTCGACGCACTCGGATTGTTGTTTGTCGTGGGAGTCGGGATGGCAATCTATCGTCGGTACTGGATCCGGAACGACCGGCTGTTTAGTCGACACAGCTCACTAGAGGATCACCTGTTTATTTGGACGCTTTTTTTCCTCGGTGTCGGCGGGTTCCTGCTCGAGGGAATCCGGATTCTCGTCAACGGCTACCCACCGTTTGAAGTCGTCAGCTTCGTCGGCTGGGCAACAGCGCTTGGCTTCGAGGCGGCGTTTACTGTGACGGGTGTTTCGACGACTGGCTCGACAGCATCATCGTTGCACTGGGGGCTGTGGTGGAGTCACTCGTTGCTCTCGCTGTTTTTCATCGCGTGGATTCCGTACGCGAAACCGTTCCACATGCTCTCCTCGTTTGCGAACGTCGTCGTCCGCGACGAAAAGGCAGGGAAACGCTTGCCGAATATCCCGTCGGATCTGGATGCGACCAACGCCGAATCGATCGATGATTTCACCTGGAAAGACCGGCTCGATCAGGATGCCTGCACAAAGTGCGGACGGTGTTCTGCGGTCTGTCCGGCGAAAGCGAGCGGACGACCTCTCGATCCAAAAAACGTCATCCTCGATCTGAAAACCTATCGGGAAAAACACGATGTGGAGGAAAGCGAGAACATGGAGATCATCGCCGACGGCGGCACATCCGTAATCGACGCAGAAACGATGGAGTCCTGTATGTCTTGTATGGCCTGCATGGACGCCTGCCCCGTCGAGATCGAACACCTGAAAAGTTTCACGCGGATGAACCGTCAGCTCGTCGATCAGGGCGATGTCGACGGGAACGTTCAGGATGTGTTCCAGAACGTGATGCAACAGGGCAATACGTTCGGTGATTCCCCAGCAAAACGTGGTGAGTGGGCCGATGAGATCGATTTCGAGATCACTGATGCACGCAAAGAGGAGGTCGAATATCTCTGGTATGTGGGTGATTTCCCGAGCTACGACGAGCGCAATAAACGGGTTGCCCGATCACTCGCAACGCTGCTGGAGGAGGCTGACGTTACCTTTGGGATTCTTTTCGAAGACGAGAAAAACGATGGCAACGATATTCGCCGTCTTGGCGAGGAATTTCTCTATCTCGAACTCGCCGGACATCACGTCGAACGGTTCGAAGAGTGTGAGTTCGAGAAGATCGTCTGTACGGATCCACACTCCTACAATACATTCAAAAACGAGTATCCGGAGCTAAACTTCGAGGAGTTTGCTGACGATCCGATGATGCCATTTGAGTTTGATGGAACGTGGAACGAAGATGGCAAGGTCGATGTGCTTCACTGGACGCAAGCTGTCGAAGAACTCGTTGCCGAGAATAAATTAGGTCTTACCGGTACCGAGCTGGAGTACACTATTACCTACCACGATCCCTGTCATCTCGGGCGGTACAACGACGAGTACGAGGCACCCCGTCGGCTAATCCGGGCAACAGGCTGTGATCTTCAGGAGATGCCACGGAACCGTGCAGACTCCTTTTGCTGTGGTGGCGGTGGCGGTGGGCTCTGGATGGATTTTGAGGAGGAACCGAAACCGAGCGAGGAGCGACTCCGTGAGGCACTGGAAGAGACGCCTGCGGGTGATGCCGTGGAGAAGTTCGTCGTTGCCTGCCCAATGTGTATGACGATGTACGAAGACGGCCGAAAAACCGGTGGATACGAAGACGATCTCGAAATTGTTGATGTCGCAGAACTTCTCGTCGAAGCCGTCGAACAGCCCGAGACGTCGTGACAGTGCTCGATCGACACGGTAGCTGATCCGATATATAGATGGCCATGGATTAATATAGCTGAAGAACAAAATATTGATATGGAAACCCGGAAAGTACAGGTGACCGGTGGCTCAACATATACGGTGTCACTGCCCAAGGAGTGGGCAACAGCAAATGAGGTTAGTGGGGGCTCTCGGGTCGAGTTCTATTCGGAGGATGATCTCCTCCTCCTTACGCCACAGTCAGAAGGTGAGCACACGGAAGGGACGCTGGATATCTCTGATCTCACGGATGAAGACGAGCTGACGCGGGCAGTCATGACAATGTACGTCAGCGGGTTCGATGTCATCTCTCTGGAAACTGATCAGATGACCGCAAAACAGCGGCGAACGATCAGAGACGCGACACAGGGACTGGTCGGGCTGGAGGTCATCGAGGAGATGCCAAACAAGGTCGTGTTGCAGGATCTGCTCGATTCCTCGGAACTTTCGATCGAAAACGCCGTCACCCGGATGCGACTCGTGGCGCTGACGATGCTCGAAGATGCTGTCGAGGCGCTCGTCACGGACGATGATCAGCTCGCTCATGACGTGATGGAGCGTGATGACGATGTCGACCGGCTCTGGTATATGACCTCGCGTGTGTTCAGGACAGTGTTACGAAGTCCAACGGCAGCTAACGAGATCGGCTTCTCTCGGGAGACCTGCTTTGATTACCAATCGAGTGCCCGTCAACTGGAACGGATTGCCGACCATGCGACGAAGATCGCAACTCTCTCGCTGGAAATCGAAGAAATCCCAGATGGGGCCGCGTCGCTGCTGCGTGAACTCTATGATGAGGCCGCAACCGTGCCTGATACCGCGATGGACGCACTGTTAGCTGACGACTCTGAAAAAGCGGTTGAGTTGGCAAGCGAGGCACGACGGCATATAATGGTCGTCGATGATATCGTGCGAGAAGTTGATAAAGAAATTCACGAATTCGATCCACAAGTTGCACAGGTGCTCGGGCTCGTGGTCGACTCGCTATCACGGACCGCAGACTACGGGACGAATATTGCGGAAAGTGCACTGCAGAAATCAGCGCCGCAGCCTTAATCGAGGAGAACGGCGTTTACCTGTCCGTCCTGTCCGGGTCGGGATGTGACACGCGCCTCGCCTTCGCTGGTTTCGATGACCGCACCGCGGGTGATAATGTTTCGTCGCGCGTAGTTTGGGTCTGCTGGGTTCTCGACGACATCGGTAATCTCTGCGGCGACAGTTCCGTCGTCGGTCGCGACGGTTGCTTTATCGGTCGTGATCGCTCGAACCTTCGTTTGGGTCCCTCTCCCGTTTACTGTTTTGAGCTTCGCGTCGCCAACCTGCGTTTCGGTCGGTTCGGAGCCGAGTTCGTGTTTTCGTCGGTCTCGTTTTGGTCGGAGGCGACCGCCTGTTCGCTTTCGCAGCGAGCGTCCATGGTCTTTCATACACCTATCGTGGGGAAGCCGCCACTTGAAGGTCTCGAATCCCTGCTCGGATACGGACCGGTAGGCAGAAAATTTATAATTAGAACTAGCCTTCCTTGTCCCGAGATGATCGAAATCTGGATGATATTCGCGCTCTTTCTGCCAAGTCCGATGGTTTTTGCTGTCGGGTTCGTCGTCGGCAAACAACACGTTCGGCACCCTGCACGACACGGTGGTGAAGACGGATACCCGATGTTTGTACAGCGGACAGTGAAAAGGTACAGAACGCACCACGAATGGATCGATAGCAACCATGATTGAGTTTCTCGGACTCGGTATTGTCCTATTGTTGCAGGTCGCGTTCGCAACCTTTGGATACTACGCCGCAGTCGGACATATCGACAGGATGCTTGATATCGAGGAGCCTGATTCCCCACAGATCGTCAAGAACATTCGCAAAGATCTGTTCTCCAAGAAAGCGCTGACTGTCGACGATATCGACAGTATGGAAAACTGGGACGCATTCGACGACGAATCAGAATAGAAACGCAGCGGTGGCGAAGTGACCGTAACAAACATCCCCACTCCGGGGGGTGCCTTTCTGGGTTGATCGCTCCACCTATCACGCAGACTGCCGTCTTTCACGGCAGTGATCACCCACCGGTTGCTGTAAGTTGGCCATCTTTCCCCGCACGAGACCCTGGCTCCGTGGTTAGGAATCACTCACTAGTAGCTGTGGCTGATCGACGGAAAGAAAGCAAGAAAGTGACGGTATTCGGCAGTACTAGCCGAACATCTTGCGCATCATCGGATGCATCTCCATCAACTGCTCTTCTGCGATCTCCTCGTAGAGCTTGTAGGTGATGGAGACTGTCAGCAGCAGCCCTGTCCCAGTCACACCGCCGATCGTGCCGAGCATGTTCGCCATGACAGCAAGCAGGCCGACGAGCGCCCCACCGATGACCGTCACCTGTGGGATGTACTGTTCGAGCACGCGCTCGATACTGCGGACATTCTGTCGGAACCCGGGGATCTGCATCCCGGAGCCGTGGATCTGCTGGGCAGTCGCTTCGGGGCCCATGTTGGTGGTCTTCACCCAGAAGATGGCGAAGATTGCACCACCCACGACCATGATAAACAGATCAATACTCACCCGGAGCAGGATCTGCCAGACCTCGGCACCACCGCCGAAGCCGGCGAACCACATCCAGTCCTGTGGCGTCTGGATTGGGTTGAGGTAGTAGAACAACCCACTCACTGGCTCACCATCCGAATAAACACCGAGTGCAGCCGGCATCCCTGCCCACTGCTGATCCAGAATGCGTCCCATGAACTGAACGTTCATCTGGAGCGCACGGACGAGGATCATTGGCAGGACGCTCGCGTAGATGAGCTTCACTGGGAAGCGACCACGTGCGCCCTTGACCCGCGTATTCGACAGCGGGATCTCGACACGCACCGACTCGGCGTAGACGACGATTGCGAAGATCGCGACCGTCGTGAAGATTGCGAGTATCCCGAGATCGATCGCACCACCGGGACCGAGCAAGATATCCTGTATCCCTGCTGGGGTGAGGATACTACCGGAGAGACTCTCGTCACCCAGTGCAACCCGGATCCAGGTCGGGATGATTCCCCACTCCTGTCCGAAGGAGGGAGTGCCGACAAGGCCACCGATCATCCGCTGGCTCACACCAGCGATAATGAACAGCCCGATACCGGAGCCAACACCCCACTTGCTCACAATCTCGTCCATGAACAGGATGAGGATACCACCGACGAAGACCTGGAGGAAGATCAGCCACTGAAGCGTGCCGACCGAGACACCCAGATCACCCGCTACCGCCGGATTCGGATCCAGAAAGCCTGCGAACACCATCGGCAGCGCGGTCAGCGCTGTCATGATGACGACTAGCAGCTTCTGGAGACCCTGGTATAGCACCTGATCACGTGGGTTGTTCTGCGTGTCTAGCCCCAGCAGGTCGGCACCGCCCAACAGCTGCAGGACGATGCTTGCCGTGACGATCGGTCCGATACCGACCTGCATCAGCGATCCGGACTCCCCAGCCAGAATCGAGCGGAACTGGCCGAAAACGTCCTGACCGCCCTGGTCGACACCGAACAGCAAAACGTTGGTCAGGAAAAAATACAACACGAGAATTCCCGCAGTCCAGCCGAGTTTCCGCTTGAAGGGGACGTGTCCCTCCGGACGGCGGACTGCCGGCATTCGTGTCAAAACCGGTTCGGCGGTATCCTTCCAGCTCATGTTACTCGTTGTTGTCTGTATCGTCGTCTGTCAGTTCGACTGATCCACCAGCTGCTTCGATCTTTTCCTCGGCGGTGTCGGAAAACTCGTCTGCGACGACTTCGAGAACGTTTCGCACCTGACCGCTGCCGAGCACTTTCACGACGTCGGCGTTATCTGCGTCGTCGACGACCTCGTGGGCGTCGATCCGGTAGCCGCCGTCGGTTTCCTCGGCGAGGCCCTCTGCTGCAAGCAGCGGGGCGTCCTCGTCGAGTTCACGAATGTCGATTGTTGCGACATCCGTCTGGGCTTTCTCCGGTCGTTTGAAGCCGGATTTCCCGAGTGGTGGATGGTTGTGATGTTCGTGTTTGTCGCGACCTGCCGCACCGCGGCCACCCCGGTGGCCCGCACCGCGACGGTTCTTGTGGGAGCCGCCGCCGTGGGTTCGGGAGCCGCGTTGTCGTTTCTTTTTACTTGTCATTATCGCATCGCCTCTAGTAGTGTATCGAGTTCAGCTGTCTCGTGAACGCCGAGCTGACCGGCCGTGCTGACTGGTTGTTTGACACCGTCGTGGCCGCCTCGTGGCGGGTGCAGTCGGAGTGTCGGTGAGAGGCCAGCCTCTTTCAACGTCGTCTCCTCTTCGACCAGCGCCTCGGCAAGTTCCTCGACATCGTTGAACCAGGTGTTCGCTTCGACCCACTCGTCGTCGATATCCGCACTGCCGTTGGCTGGTTCTGCTCGGTGTCGGATCAGCAACGCTACTGTCTCCTGGCTCGGTGTCCCGTGGGCGACGTAGTCGTTGACCTTCGAGATCATCCCCTCGTATGATGGCTCTTCAGGGACGAACGTCGCGTGGTTTACCCGGCCAAGATTCAGCATCTGCAACGTATCCAGGGTATCCTGGTTAATATTTACTTCGCCACGGAGCTGGACGAGTGCTTTCATTCCTCGACCACCTCTCGTTGCTGCTGGCGAACTCGCTCTGGCACGCGTGCCTCTGCTGCGTTCTCAAGCGCATTGAACGTTGCCTTTGCCAGGTTGACCGTCGTTCGGGTGTTCCCGTGGCTTTTCGTCCAGGCATCTTCCACACCGGCGAGTTCGAGCACGTGACCCGGCGTCTCTGCGGCTGCCAGTCCGAGTCCTTTTGGTGCCGGTGAGATTTCGACCTCGACACTGCCAGCTTTTCCGGTCGATTTCCGGATCAGCGAGTGATCGCCACCGGGCTGGTCCTCCCAGGAGCCACTTCCAAGCGGAATCTTCACCAGGTTCAGCTTGCCGATGTCGATCGCTTTCTGGATTGCACCACCGACCTGGTCGTCACGACCCTCGGCGTAGCCGATTAGGCCGTCACGGTTGCCGACAACAACGACACAGCGGAACTTGACTCGCCGTCCCGAGTCGGTCATCCGCTGGACCATGTTGATGTCGAGCACTTCGTCTTCCAGATCGGGGACGAGCTGGTCGACCAGTTCCGGTTCTTTCAGTGGCAGGCCCGAGTTAAGGGCATCTTCCATCGTCTCGATTTCGCCGTCTGCCACTTTCTTTCCAAGGCGGGTCTGTGGGACCCATCCGTCGTCAGCACTCATAGTTCAACCTCATCTTCCAGTAGTGTCTCGCGCAGTTCGTCGAAATGAACTGGTAGCTCTGTTGCGTCGAAATCCCCGCTGTACAGGCCGCCTTCCTGTTCTGCGTACTCGGCGATATGCTCGCCACGCGTGCGCGGCCATTCGGCCAGCACGTCGTCGTTGTGTGGAATTTCGAGTCCAGCGTCGATTGCGCCTTCCTGTACTGCAAACACCTTGCTCCCCGGCGTCGGGGAGTTCAGGCCGATATCGAGCACGGCCGCTTCGATGCCTGCATCGAGTGCACGCAGTCCAGCGAGCAGCCCAGTGAGATACGCGGCGGGCATGTTGCCCGTCGGCGCTTCCCAGCCGTACTCCTCGAGATCATTCGATGTCGCACTCGCGACTGTCCGGTCGCCTTCCGGCCCAGTCTCGACCAGCTGCGCCCTGATTGCCGTGTTGCTCTTTCGAGCGACCAGGCGTGGCTTGCCGGATTTCAGCAGGCGCAACCGCTGATGGTAATCTGTTCGGGCCTCGCGGCGACGCCGCATCGGCACCGTATATCGTGGTCCTGTTGCCATTATACATCACCTCTAAGCTGTTTCTCGATGTACCGATCGATATCCGCAACGCTGTCGAACTCCCCACCGCCGGCCTTGTCGTAGAGATCGCGGTACGTCGACCGATCGATCTCGCCGTCGTCACGGAGTTCTCGCAGGTGGGCACGCTGTGCCCGAATACTCGATTGCCAGTTCTCCTTTGTGTCCTCGCGGGCGCCGGCTTTGCCTTTGCGGCTGCCGGGGCCTTTCTGGTGACCGTAGGCTCGTTTCTTCTGGCGTTCACGGGCACGACCGCGGGAGTTGCCTTTCGATGCCTCCGCACGGATCACGCCTTCGTCGACAAGCTCTCGGATGTCTTCTCGGGTAATCGCCTCCGAGATGTCGGCCTGTCGTCCTGGATCCAGCCAGATCTTGTTTTTCCCACAGTCGAGGACGTCCGCTGCGAGTCGTTTCTGTGCGCTTAGATCTGTCATTCGACTTCAACCTCCTCGTAGGTCGGGTTGAGGACACGGATCTCTTCGTCTTCGGCGATCTCTTCGATGCGCTCGCGTTTGCGTGCGCCGACTTTCGAGGCGATACGTACTGCCTCTGTGTCGCCATCGACACCCTCTAGATCGTCCACGTTGTGGACGCGGACCTCTTCGAAGCCAGATGGGTGTTTGCCCCGGGCCGCCTTCGGCGTCCGGAAGCCTGCTTCGACGGTGTCGCCTTTGCCTTTGACTCCCTTTCGCTGCTTCGAGAGCTGGCCACGTGGCCGCCGCCAGGATGTTGGGACACGTTTTTTCTTGTGGTGGTCCTGTCGGTTGAACTTCGGTTTACCCTCTCGGCGACGCTGCACGAGCTGTCGTGCTTCCTCGTCGTCGAGCTCTGGGGTCTTGTCGACCAGGCCGCGAGGTTGCAGCTCTGTTTCGACGTCTTCCTCTGGTTCTTCTTCGTCTTCGACCTCTGCCTCGACATCTTCGCTGACATCGAGATCGCCGACGTCGGCTTTGATACGGGCGGCGAGTGCCATCCCGATACCGTCGACGTTCGCGAGTTCGTCCTGGTCTGCACCAGCAACCTTTTCGACGGTGTCGAAGCCTGCCTCACGCAGCGAGTCGGCCTTGGCTTCGCCGACACCGCTGATGTCGGTCAGCTCCTGAATTGCCGGCTCGTCGTCTTCGTCGT
>SL_4KL_010_BRINEDRAFT_10000032_pt1 | contig 49408 bp, 53 predicted proteins | sample SodLak_010_BRINE_2_FD_10664 | JGI IMG/M metagenome (IMG submission 10664) | reverse complement strand
AAACTTAAAGATAAGGAGATAAAAGATGCGAAAATAGTTGTTGTGGGGGCTGGGGCGTCAGGTGTTGCAGTTTCAAACTTTATATTAAATCTAGGTGTCGAAAACTTACTTGTAGTAGATTCTAAAGGTATAATAAGTTCTGATAAAGGCAATAGCTATAAAAAAGATCTGGCCAAACGAAGCAATTCTGACAACCTACAAGGAGGTCTAAAAGAGGCATTTAAGAATGCAGACGCAGTAATAGGTCTTTCAGCGGGAGGTTTATTTAACAAAGAATTGGTGGGTACAATGGCAAAAGATCCTATCGTATTTGCTTTAGCTAACCCTGATCCAGAAATACTTCCTTCAGAAGCTAAAGAAGCTGGGGCTTTCATAACTGCTACAGGAAGAAGCGACTTTAAGAACCAGGTAAATAACAGTTTAGCATTTCCCGGAATATTTAGAGGAGCTATAGATGCTCAAGCCAAGGAAATAAATGAAGAAATGAAAAAATCCGCCTCAGAAGCAATAGCCAACTTTATTAAGCCTGAAAAAGATAAAATAGTTCCAGAAACACTTGACAGAGAACTAGCTATGAAAATAGCCGATGAAGTCGAGAAAACTGCAAGAAAAACAGCAGAGACTAGGGAATAATCAAAGACTCTTCAACAATAGCTGACATCATGGCCAATTATTTTAGTTTATCCGAGCTAAAACTTTATCGTTATGGAAGAAAAGGTAAAAAATCACTATATCGAAGCAGGTAAAGTAGTACAAGAAGCAAGAAAAATAGCTCGAGAAGAATCAACACCAGGCACAAAACTCTATGATATTGCAGATAAAATAGAGCAACACATAAGAGACAATGGCTTAAAACCAGCTTTTCCAGTAAACACTTCATTAAATAATGAAGCAGCACATTACACTCCATCTCCAAAAAGCAAAAAAACACTTTCAAAAGACGATGTTCTAAAAATTGATATAGGAGCACATTCGGAAGGATATATTGCTGACTCAGCACTAACAATAAACCCTTCAGACAAACATGAACACGTTATAAAAGCAGTAGAGAAAGTTCTAAAAGAAGCATTAGACTTTGTTGAACCTGGTATAACTGTAGGGGAACTAGGGACACATATCGAAAATCAAGTTCCTGATGAGTTCACTCCTATACACAACCTTACTGGACACTATGTAGATAGATATGAGCAACACGCAGGAATATCTATACCTAATATAGCCAATGCCAATAACCATGTAATCCAAAAAGGAGATGCAATAGCAGTAGAGCCGTTTATAACAACAGGTAAAGGCAATGTGAGAGAAGGTAGGGAAGGAAATATCTATAAACAAGAGAAAAAACGTGTTCGTTCTCGTACCGAAAGAAGAGTAATGAAGAAAGTTAATTCATTTAACAATCTACCTTTCACAGATAGGTGGCTAAAACTAAATCCAAAAGAAAAAATGGTGTTCAAAAAACTAGTTAAAAAACAAGCAATTCACTCCTATCCTGTATTAAGAGATACAGAAGGAAGTATAGTTGCTCAAGCAGAACACACAATTCTAGTAGGAGTAGATGGCGGAGAAAATATAATAACTACCAAACGCTAAACAGCACACGTTTTAACCTTACTTTTTTCTACCATCCAAAACGCGGACACAATTAGCAAGACGCCTGCAAAAATTGTTAGTTCTAGACCTCCAAAAGGTAATAGTGCCACACTGATAGAAAAACCTGCAAAACTAATAGCAGTCACACAAACGGAGCAGACACTTACAATTGGAGCAATAAACATCCCTAGAAAACCGCCTGACTGACTTCTATCTAAATTAAATCCACTAATACTATCAAAAATAAGTGCAAAGTTAACACCCATTAGTACAGAAAGCACGATTGTTAGGAAAAAATTAAACGTGGAAAGGGTGCCTGAAAACCCAGCAATGATATTACTGGCTAAAGAAACAAATAGAGAGAAGTTGAGACTAGTCAATGCCGAAAAGAGAAGCTCTAAGTTTGAAAAAATGGCTAAAAGTATATAGCTTAAACTTGTTGCAATTAAAAAGATGGCTAAATTATTTCTTTCTCTAAAGAGCTTATCAAAAATGTTTCTTAAGTTATTTTGATTAAACAAGTTCTTCACCGTTATAGGTGTTCTTCTATCAGTCCTTGGAACACGTTAAATGGTTGAGCTCCTGAAACCATTTCTCCCTCAACTATTATTCCTGGGGTACCTTCTACTCCTAGTTCCTGGCCTTCTTCAAAGTCGCTTTGAACCTTTTGCATAGTCTCCTGGTTATCAAAACAGGTTTCAAATTCGCTCTGGTTTATGTCTAGCCCTTCTGCAATATCTACTAGTTCTTCCTCGTACTGTTCATGATCTTCCTGTGCAAGATCGGTTAATTCTAGTGTGCGTTCATAATGTTCGTCATGGAACTCCCAGAAAGCATCATGGTTTTGCTCGGCTACACATTCTGAAGCTACAGCTGGAGCAACTCCTCCCTGTGTGGGGAAGTGTTTGAAGTAAAATTTAACGTATCCTTCTTCAATATATTCTTCTTTAATTTGGGGTAATGCGCTATTACCTCCTATTTCCTGTGCTACTGCCTCGTTATTGAAAGCTCCACAGAAGGGGCAGAAAAAGTCTTCATAACTTACTATTGTTATAGGAGCATCTTCGTCTCCTAGAAAGGGTTCTCCTTCTAGTTGAACCTGATCTTCCCAGTTATCAACTTCGTTGTTTTCAGCATCATATAATTCGTAAATGCTCATAGTGAATAAGGATCCTACTATAAAGCCTATTATGAAAAATGAAACTCCCACTATCTTAATATTAGGTTTATAATCTATTTTGTTATCAAAAACTTTTGATTCGCTGTATTGTGTTTCTTCTACTTCGTCTTTTTCTTCAACAGCTGTTCCTGTATCTTCATCCTTGTTCTCTTCTTCTTTGGCGGTTTCTTTGTGTTTTTGTCCCTGATGAATATGGAGCCCTCTCTCCGAATCGAACTCTTTATCACATTCGTCGCACTTGTAGGTTTCTTCTTCAGCCATTATAGATATACCTTGTAAATTGTTTTGATCTGTATGTTTTTAATTGTGTATCGAAGCAACCTAAAGCTAATTTAAGAAAATTAGGAAAAAGAAAGATAGAGTATATATCCTAAGCATAATAGTCTGGAGTTGAACTATCTTCATTTCTTTCTAAATCTTGCATCCGTTGCATCATTTGCTTGTACTGATCTTTATTCTCTTGTGTTGCTGTCGGTCGTACATCTTCTTTAGCCTCTTCAAAGTCTTTCTGAGTTACTTCTTCGGATTCCGGATTGTTTCTTAGTGCTATCATTCCCGCTTCACGGCATATGGATTCGATATCGCTTCCAACATAGTTCTCAGTGTTTTCAGCTAATTCATCTAGCTTTACATCTTCAGCAAGAGGCATGTTTTCGGTATGCACGTTGAAAATTTTCTTTCTTGCTTCTAGATCTGGTATTGGGACTTCCATATTTCGATCAATTCTTCCGGGTCTCATTATGGCTGGATCAATCATGTCTGGTCTGTTTGTTGCTGCAATAACTGTTACGCCTTCTAATGCTTCAATTCCGTCTAGTTCGGTTAGTAACTGGTTCACTACTCGATCGCCAACTCCTGAATCTGTGCTTCTTGTACCTCTTCTAGGCGCTATTGCGTCTATTTCGTCTATAAACAAGATGCATGGTGCTACTTGTCTTGCCTTTTTGAATATTTCTCTTACTGCTTCTTCGGATTCTCCAACGTATTTAGAGAATACTTCTGGTCCTTTGATGCTGATGAAGTTTGAGTTTGATTCGTTTGCTACTGCTTTGGCTAGTAGTGTTTTTCCTGTACCTGGCATTCCGTAAAGTAGGATTCCTTTAGGTACGTCTATTCCCATCTTGTCAAATCTTTCAGGGTATTTCTGCGGCCATTCTACCATTTCCCGTAGCTGTTCTTTGGTGTCTTCGAGTCCTCCTACTTCTTCCCAGCTTACTTTTGGAACTTCAACCATTATTTCTCTCATTTGGCTTGGTTCTACCATTCTCATTCCTTCTATCATGGCGTCACGGTTTACTTCGAGTTTTTCTAGTACGTCGCTAGGTATTTCTTCGTCCATGTCTATTTCGGGTAGAACTTTTCTAAGTACGCTCATTGCTGCTTCTTTACAGAGAGCTTCTAGGTCTGCACCCACGTATCCGTGCGTGTTTTCTGCAATTTCGCCTAGGTCTACATCTTCTGTTAAAGGCATGTTTCTGGTGTGTATTTGTAGTATTTCTTTTCTACCTTTCTGGTTTGGTACTCCTATTTCTATTTCTCTGTCGAATCTTCCTCCTCTTCGTAGGGCTTCGTCTACTGCATCAGGCCGGTTTGTTGCAGCTATCACGATAACGTTTTCTCTTTCTTGAAGTCCGTCCATCTCCGAAAGTAGTTGTGCTACAACTCTACGTTCTACTTCTCCGCCGGTTTCACTTCTTTTTGGTGCTATTGCGTCTATTTCATCTATGAATATTATGGCTGGAGAGTTTTCTTGAGCTTCTTCGAATTTTTCTCTTAATTGTTTTTCTGATTCTCCATAATATTTGCTCATTATTTCTGGTCCGTCAATTGAAAGGAAAGTTGCGTCTGCTTCGTTTGCTACTGCTTTGGCTAGTAGTGTTTTTCCTGTTCCTGGAGGCCCTTGAAGTAAGACTCCTGATGGCGCATCTATTCCTAATTGTTGGAATACTTCTGGATGTTTTAGAGGTAATTCTATCATTTCTCGGACTTTTTGTACTTCTTCGTCTAGTCCTCCGATGTCTTCGTAGGTTACGTCTGGTACTTGTACTTGTGTTTGTCCGGGTGTTTCGACTGCTTGTTGTTTCATTTCGATTTCAGTGGTTTCGGTTATTTTTACGGGTCCTTTTGGTTTGGTCTTGACAACTTGTAGTTTGGTTTCTCCGAAGGTGAATCGGAATTGATCTCCGGCCATTTCGAACATGTCGTCGAATAAAGAGGATGATGGGCCTTTGTCTTTTCCGCTACCAGGTACTACTATGTCTCCTTGTAGGACTGGTCGGTTGATTAGTCCTTTTTTGAATATGTTAGGATTTCCTACTTGAATCATTACTCCTTCTTCGGCTGGTGCTAATACTATTTTTTTAGCTTCTTTTAGTTCTGCTTTGTCTACTTTTACGTTTTCTCCGAGGCTAGTTCCTGCGTTTTTGCGCATGTATCCGTCCATTCTAATGATTCCTAGTCCTTTGTCTGCAGGATAGCTTCTTGCTACTCTTGCTACTGTTGTGCGATCTCCGTCTATTTTTACGGCATCTCCTTCTCTTACATCTAATTTTTTCATGATTTTACTGTCTATTCGGACAATTCCTCGTCCTACATCTTGTTGCGCGTTTGGAGGTACTTCTCCAACGCGTAATTTAACGTTTTCGTTGTTCTTTTTGCTCATCTTGGTGTTCGCCTCTTTTTTTGGTGTTCTTGCTGTTATTTTGTAACTTTTGTATTATTTCTTTTTGCTTTAGTATAACTGCGAATAGGTGGTGTGATACTTTTGGTTTCCATTCGTTGAAGTATTCTTTGACTTCTGGTTTGTTTTTTTGTTTGATTATGAATACTGAGTCGTCTATTCTTACGTTAGGTATTTCGTCCATTAGGCCGTTTTTTTCGTATTTGTATGTTTTACCGTTTCTTTTCACTTTTTGTTTGTATCCGAAAAGTCCGCGATAAAACTGGTTTCGTTCGTACATTGACTCGAACTCTTCTCTTTTTGTGTTGTATGTTAGTAGGGATGCCTTTTTGCGAGTCATTGCAATAAGTTTAGTCGTAGCAAATCTTTAAATTCTTTTTTATGGACGTGTATAAAAACTGTTTTTGTTACACGCCAATGGATAAAAGAGTTCCAATCACACTTATTCAACAACTTGTGAGGAAAAAAGTAGAAAGACTAAAAACAGGTAGCGAATCCATAGACACTCTCCTAAACGGAGGAATAGAAAAAGGAATAATAACAAATATTTATGGAGAATCGGGAACTGGTAAAACTAACTTGTGTATACAACTAGCTGTTAGAACGGCCGAAAAAGGCGAAAAAGCCATATATGTGGATACTGAAGGAGGATTCTCTCCAGAAAGATTCTTACAAATGACTGATGAAGAAAACCTAGAACATCTCTATCTTCAAGAGCCGATGGACTTTGAAGAACAGAAAGAGGCTATAAGACAAGCCACAGACCTTGCAACAAATAACCAGGTAGGGCTAATAATAGTAGACTCTATGGTCTCTCTCTACAGACTGAAGGTAAATAGCGATAACGCTTCTGAAATAAATCAAAAATTATCACAACAACTCTCAGAACTATCTAAAGTAGCAAGAAAGCAAAACATCCCTGTGGTAGTAACCAATCAAGTTTATACAAGCTTTGATGAAGATAAACTTGAATTAGTAGGAAGAGATGTACCCAGATACTGGTCCAAATGTCTACTAAAACTTAAAAATAATGGAAAAAGAAGCATAGTCGTTTCCAAGCATCGTTCACTTCCTGAAAATCGTTCCAAGACCTTTAAAATTACAGATAAAGGTCTTAAATAGACAGTTATAACAAAAAACTATTCTATCCGATCCTGACCAAACCCTGCACTTAAAGTTCTAGTTAAAGCCTCCTTACTGGTTTCATTTGTTTCAAGAATCTTCTCTTGAGGTGTCTCAAGTACAAAACCTGTTGTTATATTAGGGGATGTAGGTAAAAATAAAATCTCTCTACCATCCTCGGTTTTATTACCTGTTTTAAATGCAGTAAGTCTCAAACCGTTGAATTCAATTTTCACTGGTTTACTTAACTCTCCAGACCCACTAACAAGCACAGTTTCTGAAGTTACTTTTGTAAATTTGTAAATCGAGCCTATTATTGGTATAATAGAGAAAAACTGGTCTATAAATCTTTCAAGCTTAAATCCAACACGTGTTTGGACAAATCTGCCCGTACCTACAGCTAAAGCAATTGAACCAAATATTAAAACTCCTAGAAAAATAAACTTATCTAGATAATAAATATTGGAAAAATTTAAGGAATTATTAAAGGGCAAGTCCGCAATCAGCCCGAAAATCCAATGGAAAAAAACCAAAATAGCTATTATAGGCAATAAAACAATTATGCCGGACAAGAAAGGTTTTTTCGAAGAAGTCGACCACTTTGAACACTTTTGTATAAAATTACTTCTGCTATCTCTATAGTAACTTCTTCTCTTATCTTCTCTCAAACTTTTTCTTTTTCTAAAATCAGCATCAGAGCTGTTTGTATTGTCCTCCCTTCCCCCTTCGCTAGACATGGTAAACAAAATAATTCAAAGCTAGTATTAACGATTCATACAGGATAAGAATTACGAACCAGGATATTCAAAATAAAAACACATTTCACCCCCATTTAATCTAATGAACTTTAGTATCTTTCACTCTTGCTAGGTGTTAAAAAATCTGTATACAACATAATTAGATGATGGAAGTAGCACTTCTAGGACCTAAAGGAACCTATACACATCAAGCAGCAGAAAAATATTTTGAAAACTTAGAAACAGTATTTAAAAACAGTATAACGGATGTATTCTATTCTAATGAAGATTACAAGTTATTACCTGTAGAAAACTCGCTACAAGGTGATGTAACAGAAACAATAGATCTTCTAAAGACTGGAAATAATTATGTCGTTGGTGAAGAGATAATAGAAATAAGCCACTGTCTTATCACAAATGAAAAAAGTTTAGAGGATGTAAAAAAAGTTTATTCTCATCCTCAAGCTCTCTCACAATGTAAGAAATTTATTGAAAACAATAATTTAGATACCGAGAAAACCAAATCTACTGCAAAAGCTGCAGAAAATTTAGATGAAGGAGAGGCAGCAATAGCTTCAAAGATTGCCGGCAAAATATACGATTTAAATGTTTTGAGAGAAAATATACAAGATAAGAAGAACAATTTTACTAGATTTCTGGTTTTGTCTGAAAAACAAAGCCAAACGGATGAAACAGATAAAACTTCGATAATAATTGAACCAGAAGAAGACAAACCAGGCTTACTCGCTAGCATACTATCTTGCTTTTCTGGTCATGGTGTAAATTTAAGCCATATCCAATCTCGTCCTACAAGGGAAGAATTAGGAAAGTATTTCTTCTACATAGAAGCAGAAACCCCGCAAAATGACAAGGAAATGAGAAAAGCTATAAAATGCAGTAATACTTATGCAAAAACAACGCCAATCGGTTCATACAAATCAGACAACAAAAGATGAAAACAGACATGAGAGAAAAAATTAAAGAACTACAGCTTTCAATTAGAAAAATTTCTGAAAAAGCATCAAAGCAAGAAGATTGTATTAGGTTTGATATAGGACAGCCAAATTTTGATACACCTCAGCATGTTAAGAAATACGTTAAAGAACAAGCAATTGAACAAAAACAACCTTATACTAATGTTAAAGGCATTAAAAAACTAAGAGAAGAAATAATAAAAGAAGAAAAACAAAAAAACGGGCTCAAAGATGACCAGATAACTTACAAAAACGTAATGGTTACTGTAGGAGGGATGGGTGCCATATACAACATATTTACGGCCCGACTAGAAGAAACAGATACCGTTATACTAAATGATCCTTGCTGGGGACCCTACAAAATGATCTCCACAGTAAATGACAATCAGTTCAAACAAGTTGAATACTGGAATGATGAAGGAAGACTAAGTAAAGAAGCCAAGAAAAAGATAAAGAATGCTGAAATAGCGGTGGTAAACACACCTGGCAACCCGACTGGAAAAGTCCTAAGTAAAGAACAAGCAAAAGAAATTGGAACTTTCGCAGATGAGAATAACACGTTTCTAATATCTGACGAAGTATATCACCGTCTCACCTATGATAAGGAACACTATTCTCCAGCAGCATACACTGATGACGCAGCAATAATAGGTTCTGTATCAAAGAACCATGCCATGACCGGATGGCGGATAGGATGGATAATAGATAAAGAAGAAAATATAGCAAACTACGGAAAGGTAGCACGAGCCTCAACAGCATGCCCCCCAAAAATTAGTCAACAAGCAGCATATAAGGCGCTGAAAGACGATGAACATGTCAAGAAAATGAGAGAAGAGTACAAAGAAAGACGAGATCTTCTGGTAGAAAAAATGAACGACCTTGAATGGGATTTTGAGAAGCCAGAAGGAGCAATATATGCTTTTCCTAATGTAGGAGAAGACTCTTGGGACTATTGTATGGAAATGATTGGAAAAGGAGTATCTATGGTTCCTGGTGAGCCAATGGGTCCAAAAAGTGATCAAAACGTAAGAATATGTTTTGGTTCGACAACAAAAGAAGAAATCACAAAAGCTTTTGAAAAAATTGAGGAAAGGGCAAAATAACTGTGATTGACCAAAAAATTGCTATTGTAGGCGGAACAGGACAGTTTGGACAACATTTAGGCCAACGTTTAGATGAAAATAATGAAATTGTAATTTCTGGAAAAACTATTGAAGAAGCAAAAGATGTTGCAGATAAGCATGACTGGGAATTTGGCGAAAGTAAAGAGATTGTAAAGGACACTGATGTAGTTATTATTGCGGTACCAATAGCAGTCACTACAGAAGTTATTCATAATATAGGACCGTTTATTAAGGAGGAAACTCTTCTTTGCGATATAACTTCAGTTAAGAAAAAGCCTGTAGAAGCTATGAGAGAGTACTCTGAAGAAGTTTTAGGCATGCATCCGATGTATGCGCCTAGTAATTCGATAAACGGACAAAAAGTGGTGCTTTGCCCAGAAAAAGGAAGAAAGTGGACAGAGATGGAGAAATTTTGGAGCGAAAATGGCGCTGAAGTTCATATCACTGATCCTCATAGTCATGATAAAGCTATGTCGGTAGTTCAAGGTTTGATGCATTTTTCCGAACTAGTTGTCGCAGAGACTGTTAGAAAAATGGATTTGACAGGCGAAGATATGAATGAATACTCCTCTCCGGTATATCAGCTTATTACAGATTTAACTGCGAGAATGCTCAACCAAAAACCAGAACTTTACGGCAGTATCCAGGCAGAAAACCCGGAAAATGAAAAAGTAAGAGAAAGTTTTGTCGAATCGGCAGAAGATATACGCGAAATAATCGGAGATCAAAAAGCTTTCGCTAACAAGTTTAGCGAATTAGGAAATGAGTTTGACTTAGAAGGGGCTCAAAACAGAACCGATCTTGTTATAGAGTATCTGTCGTCTAACTTGAGAGAATAAAACATCTATCATATCTTAAATAAACAATTCAAAAGGTTAACAAAACATGGCTAATCAACTTGAAAATGCTCGATACAACATTGACAGAATAAACAAAGAAATAGTAGAAAAAATAGATGAACGAATGGATGAAGTAATAGAAATTCTTGAGTATAAAGAAAAGAACAATATCGGTGTCAAAGACGAAGGAAGAGAAGATGAAGTAAAAAAGCAGTTCTCACAGCTGTTTCAGGAGAAAAATCTGCCCGGAAATAAAGGAGAAGAATTAGCAGAGCTTCTAATCGATATTGCTGTTGATTATCAAACAACTAAGGTAAAAAAAGAGAAGTAACTTACCCTACAATATTTAAACAGAAAAGACAGTAAATTTCCTATATGGAGTCTTCACTAATACAAGGTGGACGTGTTCTGCAACCTTGAATCAAGATCAAGAGCTCCAATTCTAAATAAATCTCATAATTTTGTTCTTTTGAATCGAAGAAGTCGAGAAGCTTCTGCGCTGCAATTTATTCTATTAGTTCTACTGCTGCTACTGTAAAACAGTAGTAGTGGTCTTCTCTTATTTTCATTCTATTTACGAGGTTTTACCACTCTATGAAAATACAAAAACAACTAAAACAAGTTCAAAAATTTACAAACCAATTAAAAGACTTTGAAAGAGGTGATAAAAATTTTATATCACGATAGAAAAAAGGAATTTGGTATTGGAGAGAATTTGGAGTATGAAACCTCTTTTGATGAGAATCTGATTAATTCAGCTGATTACTGGGTAGGTATAACTGATTTAGATCAAATTTATGATGTTTTCAAGAATTCTCGAGACTTCTATGAAACGAGGGAAGGGATATTCGAATCAGAAGGAATTACTGCTTACCTTGCTGATCAAAACACGGCTCCCAACGGATCTCCTGCTGTGGCTTACACAATAGAGTCGGAAGTAAGTAATGAAAACACTTTAAGAGAGTTTGTAAATGGTATTCTTTACTCAAGCGATGATGTGGATGAGGAATTCGCTAGTGAGATCAGACAAACTATAAGGAGTATAAAACATCCTGTAACGGATGGGGGAATAATGGCTAATATAGATCATGGGGGTGGCGAAGTGCAACCTGCGTTTCAAAGAGGTACAAAAGAAGAACGCGGTATACCTATAGGAGGCTTCCCTCATACGGTGGAGAATGCTGAAGAAACTGAAAATCAATATTTCATGGGTAAAATGCCTTACTAGGCCTACTTCTCTTTTTTTTATTTTTACCAATCATCCTTTGTAGCACAATCAGGATTTATACACATTGTGTAAGGTCTTTTACTTTTTCTAACTACCTTAATCCGAGGTGTTCCACAAGTATCACAGCTCTCACCTAAATCCTCGATTTTCCCATTTCCTGGTAATGGGTAGGTGTTTTCACAATCTGGATAGTTACTACATCCTACGAATTTACCTTTTTTAGTGTTAATAATTCTTAATATTCCGTCTTCACGTCCTTCTTCTTCACATACTTGACAAGGTCCTAGACGTCGTTCTTTCTTCCTTTGCTGATCTATTGATTCGATTAACTCCTTTCCAATTTCTTTCTCATTATCTTTAAACTGCCCTAAGATTTTGTTTAACTCCTCTCTTGCTTCGCTGATAACTTCGTCGCTAGTCTCCTTATTACTTCTTATTGCCTCCATTTTCTCTTCAAATTCTCTTGTTAACTCTTCTGATAGGACTTCGGGACAATTTTTTTCTAATGCTTCTATTACAGCCATACCAAGATCAGTAACCTTAATTGAATCGTCTTTAATGTATTTACGATTATACAAGTTGTCTATAATGTTTGCTCGAGTTGCCTTAGTACCAAGGTTGCGTTTTTCAAGTTTATTTACAATCCTGGACTGAGTATATCTTCTTGGTGGTTTAGTTTCCTTTTCTTCTATCTCGAACTCTTCTATTTCTAATGCATCTCCTTCATCCAGTTCAGGAAGCTCAGCTTCTTCTACATTAACGTAGGGGTCATAGAAATTAAACCAGTTTCTTTCTTTTGTTATACGACTTTTAGCTGTAAATGAGTGTTCTTTAACCTTGATTGTCATTGTAAGCGTTTGTCTTTTAGCTGCTTTTCCGAATACCGCAAGAAATCTTTTTACAACTAGGTCATAGATTTTTCGTTCCTGTTTAGAAAGATTTCCTGGTTGTTTACCGGTAGGATAAATGGCGGGGTGTGCGTCATCCTTTTTCTTTCCTTGTCGTGGTGATAATTTCTTTTTCTTTAGTACTTTTGCGGCTAAACCTTCATATTCGCTGTTGTTCTTGATTTTCGATAGTATGTTCTTATAACCTAGTTTTGCCGGTAATTTTTGGCTTTCGGTACGTGGATAAGAGATTAAACCGCTTTCATAGAGGCTTTGAGCTATTTGTTGTGTTCTTTTAGGGTTTATTCCGAACTGTGTTGATGCTTCGCTTTGGAGCCCGGTCAGATTAAATGGTGTGGGCGGATTGTGCTTGTAGTTGTTTACCTTTATGTTATCTACTATAGTATGTTTCTCTTCCTTAACTTCTTCGAAAATAGTGTTGGCTGCTTCTTCTTTCCAGATTCTATCTTCTCCGTCGTCGTTCTGGTACTGTGCTGTGAATTCTTGGTGTTGTAGATATATTTCCCAGTAAGGATCTGGTTCAAATTTTTGTATTTCTCTCTCTTTTTCTGCGAGTATTTTTAGTGCTGGTCCTTGTACTCTACCTGTTGAAAGTGTTTTATAACGGTCATTTGCTTTTACTGCCTGCATTAGCGCTCTAGACATGTTTACTCCGTAGTAAAAATCGAGTGTATGCCTTGTTATTCCCGCTTCGGCCATACCTTTATCAAAACTTTCTAGATTGTCGAATGCGTCTTGAAGGTCGCTGCTAGTAAGGGTAGAAAACTTCATACGTTGAATTTGTGCCTCTTCAGGATTAGCTAATAGTTTTATTACATTTGTGCCGATAACAGATCCTTCCAAATCGTAGTCGCAGGCGTTAATGTAATTATCGGCCTTTTCTAGCTGGTCGCGTAGATTGTTATAATATTTTTTTACATAGCCTGCGCTATCGTTTGTTTCAAATGTTGGACGCCACTCGACTTCGAACACAGGATAGTCCCAGCCATCTTCTGTTTGTTCTAGATTGAATATGTGGCCTACGGCTGGCGCTATTATTATTTTTTCCGTATCTGTTTGTATGATGTAATTTTTTACCCCTCTATTTTCTTCTATGGAATAATCTCCTAGTGCTTGTGCAATTCTAGAAGCAACTTTAGGTTTTTCACCTATCATTACTGTGGTGGCCATACAGTTTCAATGACTTGTTTAATAATTTAAACTATCGCTGAATTTTTGTGTTAAATACATATAACTTATGTAAGTTGTTACATTATAATGACATCATCAGTTCCAAGTTTAGAGGACAGATTCGACGATCTTGAAGAAATGGAAGAAATGTATCATAACTTAGAAGGATTAGCAGAAGTATACGATAATGAAAATTTGAACGAGGCGCTCGAAACTATAGAAGAATCTCTTGATGAGGAACCAGATTACGGGATATCCATGTCGTTAGAAAGAGCTGATAGATTTTTAGAAGAATTCTCGGAGGAATGTGGAAGAGAACACAGGGCCGACATAACTTATGCCCGACAAGTTATTTCACAACAGTTAGGAAGTTATCCAGCTCATGGAACGGAAAGACATTATAATTTGGAATTACAACAGAAAAATCTGTAGTAGTTAACGGGCAGAGGAAAGTAATGAGTTCTAAAGAAAAATTTAATACGGTTAGGAATCTCTTAAGAAGAAATGACTATGAAGAAGAATACGAAGAAATTAACGTGGTAGTTCATCCTGGTTTTTATGAACATAGCGATGACTTCGATCATCTTGATGGCTTAAATCAAGAAGATTATCTGACATACAAAGAAGATTTGATTGGAAGACTTGAAGACACGGACACAGCCAACTATGTTTTCCATAGGAAAGAGGATTTAGACGAAGTTAGACCTTTTCTAGGAAGTCATGAAAGGTATGTGGACGAATATGTGAAAACAAGCGTGCTGAATGGGATTTACCTTGAAAGAGAGGCTCCTAAAATTGCTAGTTTAGTAGGTAGTGTTAAAGATGATGGAAGGATTGTGGTTAGCGGGGAAATGAATGGTTTTTGTACACAACAAGCTATTGAATCATTTGAAAATATTGAGCAAACTCTTGCAAAAGATATTGAGGTTGAAAAAGGAGATTTATTTCCGTATAAAGAGCTTCAAAGAACTGAGGGTGTAATTCATTGGAAGGAAGAAGAAACTCCTTATTCAAAAGCACTTAGGTTTACTGGAATATAATAAAAAAAGAGAAAATGAGTTATTCTTTCATGATTCCGGCTAAGATAGTTGAAGCCACTAAAATAGTTGCGGAAAGTACTACAAAGTCTCCGCTTAAGTCTTCATAGCCTGCTAGTCCTGCACCTACGTCTATGACGAAGACAGTTATGAAGAATGTGGTGATAGCCAGAATAAGCATTACTACAAAAGCAACTATGTTACTTACCAGTCCTTTTAGAGATTCTACAAGTTCTCCGATAGTTAGATTCACCTATGATTGGTTTATTGTAAACTTATTTTAATCAATTTTGATGATTTCTTGGTTATTCATGTAGCTTTGGAGTTCTTCAGGAATTCTAATGCCTTCTTCCGTTTGATTGTTTTCTATGATTGCTGTCATTATTCTAGAGGTCGCACAGGCTGTAGCATTCAGGGTATGTGCGGTTATGTTCTCGTCTCCTTTTCTTATCCGTAGGTTTAATTTTCTTGCCTGATAGTCAGTACAATTAGAGCACGAAACTACTTCTCCGTATTCTTGTAATGGTGGACGCCATACTTCTATATCATATTTCTTAGCGGCTGTATCTCCTAAGTCTCCTGTACATACGTTTACTACTCGATAAGGAAGCTCCAGTTTTTCTAATATCTCTTTAGCGTTTGATAGAAGTTCTTTGTGTAATTCCCAAGAATCCTCTGGTTTTGAAAAAATGAATTGTTCTACCTTTTCGAATTGATGTACTCTCCAAATCCCTCTTGTTTGCTGACCATGTTTGCCAGCCTCTTCTCTGAAATTTGTTGAGAAGCCTGCGTATTTTAATGGAAATTCGTCAGGCAGCAATATTTCGTCTTTCTGTAAAGCTGCAATTGTTTGTTCTGATGTTGCTATTAGATACTTGTCTTCGTCTTCTATTTTGTACAGCTGTTCTTCAAAATCTTCTAATTCGGCTGCAGCAGACATTGGTTCGTGCTTTAAGTAATAAGGTGTTTGTATAGGAGTGTAACCTTTTTCTCTAAGGATGTCCATTGAGAAGCGAACTAGAGCCTGGTTGAGGTAGTACAAATCATCCTTTAAATAATAAGCTCTTTCTCCAGATACCTCTGCAGCTTTCTGGGTTTCTACTAAATTATTCTCTTCAATTATGTCGGCAGCAAGTTGCGCATCATCCTTTTTCCCTTCTTCAGGTTCCCAATGTTCGATTGGTTTGTTGTCGTCTTCATCCTCTCCTTTAGGAACAGATTTATGCATTATATTACCTATTTTATATCTTATATTGTCTCTTTTCTGCTTTAATTTCTCTTCTTCTTCCTCCAAGTCTTCTAATTCTCCTTTCAAACTCTTCATTTTTTTTATTTTTTCTTCAGCTGAATCACCTTTCTTTTTAAGCTCTGCTATTTCGTCACCAACATTATTTCGTTCCTCTCTTAGTTTATCGGCTTTTTGAAGAGTTTCACGCCATTTTTTATCTAGTTCAATTACTTTGTCAACCTTACCTGTGTCTTTATCTCTACGTTTCTCGCTTTTCTTTATTTTTCCGGGGTTGTTTCGAAATAGTTCGATGTCCAACATAATTAATCATTTATAACACTGAATATTTTATTCTTTAACAGGAAGGGCTCTGGGGAGAGGCACAACAAAATAAAACTAACAAACGAAAAATGGGAGAAATATTTTCAATAGGCGGAGGACAAATAACTGACGATAAAGTACTTCCGTTACTCAAGAAATTAGTAGAAGCCTCAGAAAAAGAACAACCAAGAGTATGTTTCTTACCAACTGCTAGAAACGATTATAAGAAATATATAGATCATTTTCATAGGAAATTTGGACAGAAATTAGGATGTAAGACTACTGATATACAACTAATTAATAAAAGACCTTCTGATTCACAGATAAAAAGAAAGATACGTAAATCAGACATAGTATATGTTTCTGGCGGTAATACGGAAAGAATGCTGAAAAAATGGGAAAAGCGCAATATAAACAAGACACTCTTAGAAAGCTATGATGAAGGGACAATACTTGCTGGATGGAGCGCTGGAGCTATATGTTGGTTTGAAAAAGCACATAGTGATTCTGATAGTTATAACGGTAGTGATTGGAATTATAAAATTTTAGAAGGTATGGGTATAGTTGAAAATGCAATAGCATGTCCTCATTATAATAAAATTGAAAGACAAGCATCTTTTCATACAATGATACGTGAAACAGATTGTGAAATTGGTTTTGGTATTGAAGACTTAGCTGCGGTTTATATTAAAGACGATAAACTAAAAATAGTGTCTGAGAACGGAAAAGTAGACTTATTAAAAACAAGAAATGGCGAAATATGGAAAGAAAAAAATATAACTCATCTTGATCATTTCATACCGATAGAAGAGCTTTAAGAATTAGACGATTCTAAATCGATAAGCATTTTCTTAAAATTTGAATTATCGGATTCTCCTAGATAACCGCCTACGCCATTAGATCTTACTACTCTATGACATGGGACTAAAATAGGCAGAGGGTTATTACCGCATCCCTGACCTACAGCTATCGGCGAAGAATCAATCCTATTAGCTATTTCTCCATATGTACATGTGCTGTCATAAGGAATGTCTGCTAAAGCATTCATCACAGCTCCAGTGAAGTTATCAGGAGTATTGTATCTTACTGAGAACTTTTTCAAATTTCCATTAAGATATTCATTCACTTCTTTTCTTAATTTATACTCAGAATCTAAGATAAAAGACTCATCTATTTCTACACTACTTTTGCATATTTTTACTTTCATCCAGTTCTAAAGATAATAAAAAATATTGAAGGGTTATATGTATTCTGGCTTCTCATGTCCTATCTCTTCTAACGGTTCTAATAGCTCTGGCTCATCTTTAAATCTTTCTCTTACCGGTTTTAACCTTTCAATAACTTGTTCAGCCACAGATTGTTTCAGATCTTGAGGGTGAAGTTCCTCTGACTTATAGTCGTCTTCTAACTCTTTGAAAGAAGTATAAGTTACATTACCGCCGTATTTCTCAGGTCTTTCAATCTCTAAGTTCTCCTCAGCTCCGAATATAAAGAACTTGGCAATTTCAATTACTGGATTTTCCTCTATCTGTCCTTGTGGACAATATGCCTCGTTTATTGTTTTCTCTATTCTTTTTGTATCAGAATGAAGAGGGAACATAGAAGTTTTTTCACTACTGGACATTTTGTCGCCACTGCCACTCAGTGAGCTTAGGAGCGGCCAGTGCAGGCAAGTAGGTTTTTCATAACCTATCTTTGGAAGATTCTCTCTTGCCATCATATGTATTTTTCTCTGCTCTATGCCTCCTAGTGCCATATCTAGGTCCAGATATACTATGTCAAGAGCTTGCATCAATGGATAAACAACGTGCGAAACGTATGTTTTTTCTCCTGAAGCTACTTCTGCCATAGATCTTTTCCCTCTATTCAAAGTGGTTTCTTTTGCTAAGTTAAGCAGATCGTGGAAATATTCGGTTTTTTCCTGAAACTCTCGTCCATGCACATATTCGGCTTCCAAACCTAGAGCCTCAAATGTTGCCTGCCAATAATCTGTCATTTCATGAATCCACTCGTCACTTCCCTTCTTGTTTAGAGAGGTGTGAAGATCTGCCCACAGAATTACAGGTTGAAAACCGGCTTGCTGTATATCGAGCATTTTGTTAACGGATACCCAGTGACCAAGATGTACCGGACCTGAAGTCTCATATCCAACGTAGCATCTAGGTTTTTCTTTTTCTAGTATTTTATCTAATTCTTCTTCCTGCACTATTTCTTCAGTGTTGCGAAGTACAAGATCTTTTCTATCTTCTTTATTCATAACAACATTTTTCGAAGTAATAGTTAAGTTTTTGATCCTTCAAGGCGCTATTTGCTTATTCTGTAATATCTGCTATTTCTGCATCAATAGTTTCTCTCAAATCCTTTGGGTTTAAGCAAACACCTACTACTCTACTTCCTCCAGCCGGTCGTACTTCTTCATGTTCTAACAAAGAGGAGTCCATGTAAAGAGGTATTTCTAGGTCAAAAGGAGATACTCCGCCTACTACGTAACCAGTTTCTTTTTGGACTTTTGAAGGACTAGCCATTTCAATATTACTTGAAGTCAATTCTTCTAATTTTTTTTCGCTTGTTCTTTTATCTCCCGGACATAAAACGCCTATAATGCTATCGTTCGCTTTAAATATTAGTGTCTTGATAATTTGATTTTTCTCTATTGGAGAATAACTGGCCGACTCATTAACGGTTTCCGCCTTAGGATGTATTTCAAATTCATAATCGATTTCAGCATCTTCCAAAGATTTTCTGGCCCGGTTTATATTATCGAGATCTTCTTCTAAAAAGGAAAGAAATAACTTCATTTCTTCTGGTTTTTGTTTAAAGGACTTCATACACGAAAACTGTGGTTTTATGTTTTTATTTAATTATGGATTCCAGGCTGGTATGTCTGAGCTCTCACGTGCAATCTCTCTAAAGTCCTCGCGGTTAAAACGATCTTGTATCGGTAGGTATCCAATATCCGAATATTCGCCCGGAACTTCATGATAGTACATATTGAAATCTCCTTCTTGTCGTTGTTCAAATATAGTATGCTCGAATATTTCATCTATATTCGCGTCAAAGTGCATTGCGTGAACTAATTCGTCCCCTAAAGACATTATGTGCAGGCTTGAGCTAGGCATTTCATCATTTATGCTATGGTTGTCTCTTCTAGCACCTAATCCAAGGATGATTTTATCGCTTATGTTTTCGTGTGAGATGAGTCGTGGATAAGGCATATGCACGTGATCGTATATCATTATGTCTGTTGATGAATCTCTGAAATAGGGTTTGTTTAAATGAGATTCTCTTATTAGCTTTCTTGCTTCCTCTAGTTCTTCTTCACTGTCTTCTCTCAAATCATATGTTCTGCTAGTTTGAGGAGGACGATATTCTTTGTCAGAAATTAAATTATCTTCGTAAGCTGTTTCTTTGTTGCTGTCGTGTTCTATAGAAAATAGCTCCTCTAGTACGTCATTATCTCTATTATCTGGGTCATGAAGAAAATCGTCTCTTTTGTTATTGTTGGGGTGGTGAGCTGCTTCTATGGTGTAGCCGTTTATGTTTTTTCTCACACCTTCGTCGTATATTTCGTAGTTATTTTCTGTGTTAAAAGGTCTTAATGAATTGATTTGCTCCATCCATCCGCTCCATTGTCGATTGTTGTCTTCTTTTTCTGCATTTATTTTGTCGTCATCTCCAGCAATTAGAATTATATCTAATTCATTGTTTAGAGAGTTTAACAGTGTGTCAACATCGTTAAAGCTTCCTAAATCTCCACAAGCTAAAACTTTATCTATTTTGTACATTTCTGAATAGCTATTTATCTGGTTAGCGATATTTTCGATATAGTTTGATCTCTTCTTGTTATTTTCTTCTTTTTCAGGATGTAATTCAGCTATTTTTAGAATATTGAAGTTATCTTCTAAATCAAAGTTGTGGTAATCGTAATCAGGTAAATCAGTTTCCGAGCTGGAATAGACGCTCAGAAGGCACACCCTCTTGTTGTGCTATGGTTTTTGGAGGAGGGTGTTTCGGACATTTGTAAAGTCTTTTTTAGTTATATAAAAATTAAATAAATAGGGGTTGTATTCGATTGAAAGGTTTTTACTGGATTTCTATGTTTTTTCCTTCCTCTTCGTCTTTTTCAGCAGTTATTGTAAGTACTCCGTCTTTGTATTCGGCAGTTATTGTTTCTGGGTCTATTTGTGTTGGCCAAGACAATGTTCTTTGAAATGCTCTGCTTGTTCTCTCCTTCTTAAAGTATTTTTCGTTTTCTTCTTGTACTTCTGCCGTACTCTCTGCGGTAATGCTTATTTCATTTTTGTCTGCTTTTAGGTCGATTTCCTCTTTTTGTACGCCTGGAAGGTCTGCTACTATCTTATATTTTCCATGTTCTTCTTCTATATCTACGGGAATGTTTGTGCCCAGTGCTGGACCTTCTTGAATTTGGTTGACCATTTTTTGCATCTGGTCAAACATGTCATCTATGCTATCGTGTCGTCTTAGTCTTCTCATTTTGTTTTGATTCACCTGTGTTTTATAGATGACCATAAAAAATTTTATTCTTTTTCTTTCTCGGCCGCATCTTTTAGGTAACTCAACTGTTGATGTATTTCTTTTAGCAGCTTGTGTGCTTTCTCTTGTTTTTCTTTTAATTCTCCTTCAGCAGAACCGTCCTCTACTTCATCTAAACTGTCTTCAAGAACCTCAACATCCTCTTCAAGCTCATTCATTAAATCCAAAGCTTCGTCTTTTTCATTCATACCAAAAAAGTATTTATCTTACTCGTCCATAAAAGTTAATGATGTCTAAAAGAGAGGAAGAAGTTTTACAAGTGCTTAATAAGACAATTAGCAGCGGTTCAAAGCCTACTGCTCAAAGTGTTGCCCGGGAACTTGGATGGAAAAAGCAAGATGTACATAGATGCTTGAACATATTAGAGAAGAAAGGAGAGATTGTAAGCTATAGTAAAAATGTTTTAGGTTTTGAAAAAAGAATGATAGGGGTTAAAAGAAGGTAAAATGTTGTTTTACTTGTTCTGAACCTTTGGAGTCGGGATCGGAGGTAATAAACTTAATGTATTAGCTACTCCTACGGCTTCAGACAGTAATCTTCTGTAAAGTTCATTCATTAATTTAGTGTTCATTCCTTCTGGTAGTTGTTCGTTCTCATCCCATTCTTCAAGGATTTCTTCTGTATTACCCTTCCATAGGACATTTCCACTCATTTCAATCTGGGCTACACTACTGTTGTTACCTTGATAATCGACTGTAAAATCAAACTCTATTTTAGCAACTTTATCATCGAAAGCGTTTACTCTTGCTTCTTCAACGTTTTTTATCTGCGGTCTATAGTTTATTTGAAGGTTTCCTCTAGCTTTTTCGCTTTTTTCAGCATTTAACGAATTAATATTAAATCCTACTATCATGATTAATTACAGTCCTTTTAACTCTATTAAATCCTTCTGAAAAATTCGATGAGATTCTTTATTGTAAAAAGATTCTTTAACCTTTGCTCACCATTGCTACACATGGAAAAGCAAGACATCAAAAGATATGGGGTACTTGTAGTAGGAATTACCTTGTCCCTAGGATTTGCATTTGGAGCGGTACAGTCATTTTCATCAATGGTTGACGCACCAGAAGCACAACAAGGAGGACAGGAAGAAGTTCAGCTACCTGATGAGAGATTAACCAATGGCTCATTTGATTTAGGACCTCAAGAACAACAATATTTAGCGGCCACTCAGAACGCGGTTTTTGTAAATCTCTATTATGAGACTGATGAACAGAAGCAAGATTTGGAAACCATACAAGAAGATCTAGATAGTAACTTTGGCGAGACAGTATATGTTGCTGTAGTTGATGAGGAAGAAAATGATGTTCTAATGGTGAACTTTGGTGTTGATGAAATGCCGGGTTATGTAGTTATCGGAAGTAGTCAGGAGCCTCAGAGAGATGGAGAAGGAGATATAAACTATCAACAGGTTGCAACAGATGTTTGTGATGTTATGGCAAGCTGGGATGAACATGCTGGTTACTGTCAGTCGCTATAAACCCTATTTACTATTCTTTTTTTAAATCAAAAGTCTTAGCAAATCTTTCATCGCCTTGAACATTATTCCCTATTTTCTCAAGTTCTTCAACAGCATTATTGTCTGTAGAAGCAGAAACGGCGCCTTTATCACATACTAAAGTTACGGTGGTGTCGTGTTTATTAGCTAGCTGTCGGCATAACTGAATTAGCAGCCCTATATTGTTTGTAGGTACTTTCTCATTTACTTTACCGCTTTTTGCTTTTTCTTCTATCTTGTTTTCTAGAGCTTGCTCGAGCTCTTCCTTTTGTTTTTCCTGCCACTTTCTAGACTCGAATAAGGCCTTATACCATTTAAGCTCTTTTGCCTTCTTCTCCAGTATAGAGGAGTCTTCTGTTTCTAAAGAATCCTTTCCTAGGTATTCGCGTAATTTATTGTTCTTTTCTAACTGTTCTTCTACTTCATTAGAGAATCGATCTATTGTATCAGGCAATTTGTCTATCTCCGTACTGTAAACGTTAGCAATCTCCTCTAGCCTCTTTCTTTTTTCTCCAAATTCTAGCTGGTTAAAGTACACTATTTCATCCATATTTTCCGATATTTTCTGTATTGCTAGACTTGAATCTAAAATAGAAGTTATGTCATCGATAATTTCGTTTATTTTCTCTTTATATTCTTCTGCAGAATTTCCTGCTTTGTATTCAAGTCTTATTACTCCGTCTTGTATTCTTTTAGAGTCTGTAATATAGAAGTTTTCGACGTTTTCAGTTTGTTTAAGGTGTGTTCCTCCACAGGCTTCTATATCGATGTCTCCTATTTTGATTAGCCTTATGTTGTTCCCGGGTGGAGCTCCTCCTTGATATATTCTGAACCCGTATTTCTGTTCAGCTTCTGATTTAGCTAGTTCTTTTACCGTTACTTCATAATTCTTTTCTATTATTTTTCTGACTCTTTTCTCTATCTTTTCTAGTTGTGTTTTGGTTAGTTTTTCGTAGTGTGTTATGTCAAGACGTCCTTTTTCTTCAGTTTTTCTTGCACCGGCCTGATAGATATGATTGCCCAGTTCTGCTTTTGCTGCAGCGTTCACTATGTGTGTCGAGGTGTGGTGCTGGGTCAGTTGTTTTCTTCTATCACTATCAACCTTTGCCGTTATTTCATCGCCTTCTGATAATTCATGTTCTGAGACCCGATGGACTACTACGCCGCCCTGTTTTTGGACGTCAGTCACTTCAAATTCTTTTCCATCACAGACTATATGACCGGTATCTGGTGCTTGGCCACCGCCTTCAGGGTAAAAATGCGTCTGGTCTAGAACTATCCATTCGTCTTCTACTATAGCCTCAACTTTCGCTTCAAAAGAGAAGTAGTTACTATCTGATTCTATGTAAGGCTCTCGTTCTTGATAGTATAATTTTTTAGTTTCTGACACATTATCTAAGTTGAATGTTTCTTCAACCTGTTTTACGGTTTCGTCTTCCTCACTTACAATAGAATAAAAATCTTCAGGCACATCTATGCCATTTTCTTCCATCATATCGGGAGATACTCCATGACTTTCATAGAGCTCAATCATTTTATCTAGTGTAGGCTGTTCGTTTATTTCTTGTAACTTTTTTAGAGCCTTCTGTCTTGAGTTTTGATATTTCTTCTTTTCAACCTCCAAAATTTCCTCTATTTCTTCCATTGATTTTATTAATTCTGGAAATATTGGTTCTAGTTCTTTTGCATTCCATTCAGCTACTTCTACTAAATCCAGATCCCAGTTGTATCGTTCTATAAAGTCCTGACTTCTCCTATAGATTATTCTCAGATTGTGACCTCCCCCAGTATTGCTCGGTATTTTTCCGTCTGCTAGTGCAAATATTAGAGCTCTCATGTGCTCAGCAACCGAATATAGTGCGGCAGCTGGTTTGATCTCATCTTTCAGTTTGTCTACATCCTCGCCTATTTTTTCCGCAATTTCTTTCCATTTCTCCTCTATATCTTCTACTTCATCTACGTTTAATTCGGAGGAGTGTGGTAGGAATTTTTCCCATATATTTCTATCGACTTCTAGTCCTGTTCTTTTTTTCATTTTCTTTACGGTTTCAGGCATTACGCACTCGTAGCTGGTTTCTGTTCCGTGACTTATCCAAGTGATTCTTTCATGTCCCATCCCCATGTCTAGTACTTTAAGGTCTAATTCTTCGTAACCTGTAGGTGTTTGTTCATAGAACATGTATACTTGATTCCATAGTTCTAGTCCGTCTACGAAGAATTCCATACATGCTCCTAGATTTCCTCCGCCACCCCAAGCGTCTTCGTGTAGTATTAACTTTTCTTTTGGAATTCCAAGCTTTTGTACCGCGAATTCAAACATGTCTTTGAAGTAACGATCTTGATCGTACTTTTTTGGAGGTTGGAAGCATGTTTGTCCTATGTGGTTGTGCAGTACATAGTGTCTTCCTGTTATGCCTACGTTCTCAATATCGTTAAAACGAAGACTTGGTTGGGGTACTATTAGTTCTGGTGCTGGAGGTTCTGCTTCCCCTGAAACAACGTATGGTTGAAAGTTGTAAATTGAGCCTCCTACAAATTCTACATCATCTCTCCAACGAGCTACTACGGGATATCGGGATATTGCCTTGTAACCTCGACCAGTCATATGTTCTTTGTATGTTTCCCATGCTTCGGCATATGAAAAAGTTTCAGAAGTAGGGCTGTTGTTGATAAATGTGTATCCGTCTCCACATTCTGGTTCCCCACATACTTCTCTGTCTTCGTTAAAACTCCAGAACTGCATCCCGCAATTAGAGCATTTACTTCTGTGAAATCCTTTTTCTTTCAGTATATCTGTTGCAAAAAATTTTTCAGGATTATTAGATGCTTCTTCCTTAATCTCTTGTTTAAGTTTTTCGAGGGATGCCATGTCTTAGAAATTTAAATCAAGTTTTTTATCTATAATTCTGATCGGACTAGGGTTAGAAACGAGTGTTAAATCGAAAATTGGTTTTTAGTTGGGTCACGGTGTGTATTTATGCTAATTAATTTTGGTTCTTGAGGTGTTAAAATAAGAAAAAAGTGTTAAAGATTGTAAAGAAGATTTGGATTGTGTTAAATCGGGTCTAAAATAATTCCCCTAAGCCTTCTGCCGCTTCCTCTTCTGAAGCGTCGTCTTCGTCGTCTTCTTCCTCTTCTTCAGCTTCATCGTCTGCTTCTGCTTCGTCTGCTGCTCCTGCGTCTGCTGCTGGAGCTGCTCCTGTTGCTACTGCTGTTTCCATTGCTTCTTCAATGTCGACATCTTCTAGTGCTGCGACTAATGCTGAGATTTCTGAATCTTCTACTTCTAGACCTGCTGCTTCTACTATTGCTTCTAAGTTTTCTTCGTTTACTTCTTTTCCTGCTTCGTGTAGTGTTAGTGCTGCGTATACTAGTTCCATTGTTGTTTGAACCTCTTGTTCTAGGTTGGTGGGTTAAGTATTAAATACTCTTCACGCATAGACAATTACAAATGAGTCAATTAGGGATTGAAAACCTTATCCGACATGAAGTCAGGGTAGAATTAACCCCAAAAATGAAAGAAAAATTATGGATAAAAATTGATGAAAAAGGCGGAATACAAGAAATCTCAAAAAATACGTCCTATTCAGCCACCAAAATATACAATTGGAAAAACAAAGAATTGTCAATTCCAATAAAATTTATCGAAAAAATACTTGGTAAAAGAGACATAAAGCAAATAAATTCAATAAAAGGAGAAGGAAAAAGCAAGAAATGGAAAATAAAACCTCCTATTGACATTTCTGATAAACTATTAACCCGGATAAACGCACAAATAAAAACTAACGAAGAAGGAACACCGTTCTATATAACTAAAGATGAACAGCTTGCAAAACGATTTACTGAGCTATTAAACAATGAAAAAATACCTAATAGTGTTTATAGAAACCAAAACAGATACGAAGTACAATATCCTAAATATGTACACAACATAATTACCTCTATTAATTTTGAAACAGATTTAACAGCGTTAGCCGACGAAAAAGGTAAAATAAAAGGTAAAAACATCTTGGTAGACGGTGAAAAAGTAAAGTTATCTGAACTAGGTAAACTCTATTCTAAAGACAAAAGATTAGAAAAAGCTCTAAAAACAGGTCGAAGTGAAGAAGTCGAAGAAATAATCAAAGAACAAGTCAGTAAAGTAGCAAATGCTCTATAATAGAAAGATAAGAAAATAGATTAAAAAAGGTTTTAAACCCTTTTTAGTTATCTAATTGGCTGTCTAGACTTTCAGCTTTTGCTGTAGCTACACTGATAATTTCTTCTACTGTGTCTTCTGTAGCGTATCCGGTGTTAATCGAAACATTTCTAGCCTTGGTGTTGGCTTGTGCAATAACTGTTGGTGCGTTTCTTTCTGTAACAAACCCTGCGTTAACAGATAGATTGAACGCTAGACTTGCTGCTGCTTCTACATTTGCTCTATATTCTTCTGTATCTATATCTAGTTGTTCTGCAGTAAACAGTTCTCCTTCATTGTATGCGATGTCTAGATCTAGTCCAATGTCTAATGGTTCAATTCCCAACTGGTTGAGTATTTCTGCGTCGTCTCCTGTTATGGTTTCTCCCTTTTCAACCATTACCGCACTTTTCTGTACGTGGATTGTTCCATCGTCTACTTGTACTTGTGCTCCAGTTTGTTGAAGTTTTCCAAGCATAGGTCCTGGACCGATTCCTGTATCTCCTTCAGGCACTTCTATTTCATTAGGTGCAGTTTCTCCACCTTGTGCTGCGGCTGAAGTCTTATTCTGTTGAATTAAGCTGTATAATTGGAATGGGTCTTTGTTTGAAAAGATGAATGCTGGCTGTATTGCTTCATTTTCTTTCAACTGTTCTATTTCTTCTTTTTCAGCTTGATCGATTGCTATATCCATTAGTGTTTTTCTACTCATCTTTACGTCTGCAAAGTCTTTCATGTCTTTCTTAATCTGTTGTAGTTGCTTTGCAGGCAAGTTATGCATGTCTAAGATTCCAATCACAGGATATCTTTCTATTTTTTCTTTGAATTCTTCTACCTTTTTCTCTTTCTGTTCTCTATTCATTCTTTTTGGTGTTGGCTGTACCATTAGTTATCCACCTCTACTGTTGGACCCATTGTTGTTTTTATCATTACTTCTTTGACGTTGTTTCTGCCTTGAGGAAGTTCTCCTTCTACGAAGTCTAGGATAGTCGATCCGTTTCTTGCTACGTTGTCTTCTTCTTGTTCTTCTGTTCCTATTTTTAGTTGTAGCATAGGTGTTTCTTTCAGTCGAACTGTGACTGTGTTTCTAAGGTCTTCAACCTGTTCAGAAGGATCTTCTCCTGGTTGTACTGGTTCTGGCATCATGTTTCTTGGTCCTAGTACTTGTCCTAGTTGTTGTCCAATCTTAGGCATCAGTGGTGCTTCTGCTAGGATGAAACTGTATTCTTCTGCCAGATTCTTAGCTTCGTTAGGATTTTCGAAATACTTGTTTTCCAGTTCGTCTTTATCAATAACCAAATCTGCGTTATCTGCCTGATTTATTATTGTGTCTCCGATTACTGCAACTTTTACTTCGTCATCTGCTTGGTAAGGTAGTTTTAGGTCTTCGTTTATCCTGTTGTTAGGATCACTTAGGTCTAAATCTTTCAGATTAACTATCAGGTCAATGCTTTGGTTAAAATTTCTTTCTTTGCTTTCTTCTTTTGCTTTTTCAATTGCTTCTTGGAAATTCATTTTTTAGATTCCCTCTTCTTGTTCAAGTTGTTCGTCAAATTTACCTTGATCGATTTTTTGTTGTACGTCGTATGCGTCATCGCCTTCGATGGTGATTCCCATGCTTTGTGCGCTTCCTATAACTTCTTTTACTGCTCCTCTCAAATCCATTGCTAGTAGGTCGCTTTCCTTCATTCTGGCGATTTTGCATGCTTGTTCGAATGACATGTCAGCAACTTTGTTTTTGTTTGGTTCTCCTGAACCGGATTCAATTCCGATTTCGTCTTTGATTAGTGCTGCCATTGGTGGTTTCCCTACTTCGACTGTGAAGTCTCCGGTTTCTTCGTCAACTTCTACATCTACTGGTACTTCCATGCCTTCGAAGTCCTTTGTTTCTTCGTTTATAGCTGAAACGACTTCGCCGACATCTGCAGGTAGTGGTCCTAGTTCTGGACCTAGTGGTGGTCCTGCTGATGCGCTTCCGCCTTCAACTAGTGTGTTGATTGTAACTTTGTCTCCCATAGTATTGTTTTTTCACCTTGTTAGTTTTGATTTGCTTTTTTCCGTACTGTGTCGACGTCTACAGTGGTTGGTATTGGAACTGCTGCGTCTAATAGTTCGATTGTTACTTCTCGGTTGGTTTCATCGACTCTTTTAATCTGTGCTTCTTCTCCCTTGAATGGACCGCCTATTACGTCGACAACGTTTCCTTCTTCTAGTTTTATATCTTCTTGTTCTTCTGATAGGTATTTTTCTATTTCTTCTACTCCTACTTCTTGATCTATTACGCCTCTAAGATTTCTTACTTCGTTGGATATCTGCTCTATTGAGTTTTTCTCTCCTTCTACGAAGATGTAGCCTTTAAGGTCTTCTGGAGTAAATACTGAGCTTATATTGTAGTCGTTGTTTTTAATTTTGCTGTGCATTGCGTTTACGGCTGTTTTTTCTCTTCCGCGTGTGGTTCGAACTGTTAATATCATCTTGTTTTGTCCTCGGGGTTAGATATAATGTGGTAGTAGATTTGCGGTTAGGTAGAATATGAATCCGATTAGTCCAATGAGTAGTATTCCGATTCCTGTTACTTTCGCACTCATTTCGAACTCTTCTCTGTCTGGTTTTTCAGCTATTTTGATAACTCTCTTGTACTCTCTTAGTCTGTTCTTTACGCCTTTTCGTACCTTTTTTATTGTTTTTTTGATGTCAAAGTCCACTTTTATCTACCTTGTTTGTTAATCCAAGTTTGAACCTTGCTAGGTTTTTCGTAGTTCCTGGTGAGAAATATTGGTGTTGAATAGCACTAAATTTATGTGCTGTGGTTCTTGAGTCCCTCCCACCAGGAAAGTGGTTCAAACGGGATTCGTATTATAGAATCATTTAAACCTAAAATTTATAAATTGAATAATTGGTTGATCGGTGCTGATGATACTGTTATTTCAGAATACATCCTACTATATTGGCGTCAAAGTTTTCTAGCTCTCCGACTTCTGAAGTGCTTTTGGTTGTTGCTTGTCCTGGTGAAACGTCATTTGCAGTTCTGTTGACAGTTTCTCCGTCTTCAAAAGCCCAACTAAGTTGTATATCTTCTATTGTGCTATCGCCTGTGTTTTGTACCGAGGCAGATTCTGCATCATAATGTTCAACTTCAATACTTTTGTCTAAACAGTTAACTTGATTTAGCAAGTGATCAAGTTGTTCTTCTCGTTCTTCGGGTAATTGATCTCCTACCATGCTGATACAGCCGCTTGCAAGTATTACTCCTGCAAAGAGCAAAGGTATGAGTTGTCTGTTAGTTTTCATTTTCTTCTATATCACAATTTGCTATTGTTTGATTTTCTTGGTTGTATATTTCAACATTAACATCTCTAGGTTTTAATTCTTCTTGCGTTTCGTTTCCTTCCTGTTCAAGAGAGCCGCTTGCTATAGTTCCACAAAATAGATTGGTTGTTCTGTTTATCATTTCTATATGGCTATTAACTGTTTGTAAGTTCTCATCCTTCTCTAGGTATAGTTCTAAATAAACATCATAGCTTAAATCTTCTATATCAATATCGGTTTCAGTTTCAATGTCTTGGGCAGAAATACAGCCTAATGCTAAAATAACTAAGACAATTGATATAGTAGCTGTTTTCTTAGACATGTTCTAAATTGATTATTAATTGAGCTAGTATAAAATAAGTAGGTAAGAAGTAAAAATTAGATAAGGTGGTGGTGTGTTATATGAATTCTACTCCGAGTTCTTGTTCAATTTCTTCCTCGTATTCGTCGCTTCTTGTTTTTTCAGGACCGTAGATTTGTGGACTGTCTACACCGGTGACAATTATCATTGCTTGTAGATTGTTATCCATGTCTTCTCGGACTTGAGCTCCCCAGATGATTTTTGCTTGATCACTTAGCTTGTCGCTTACTGTATTTACAACTTGTTGTGCTTCTTTGAGGGATAGATTTGTTCCGCCTGTCACGTTTACTAGTGCGCCTTTTCCTCCATCTATGTCTACGTCTAGTAGTGGGTTGGATAGTGCTTTTTGTACTGCTTCAGAAGCTCTTGAGTCTGTGTCGCTTTGACCCATTCCGATCATTGCAATTCCTCCTTCACCCATTACTGCTCTGATGTCTGCGAAGTCTAGGTTTACTAGGCCTGGTTTTGTAACTAGTTCTGTCACGCCTTTTACTGCGTTTACGAGTATTTCGTCTGCAATCTTGAATGCTGTATTCAGTGAAACGTCCGGTACGATTTCTAAAAGTTTGTCGTTTGGTATTACTATCAGTGTGTCCACTACGTCTTCCATTCTTTCTAGACCGTATTCGGCGTTTTTCTGTCGGCTTTTTCCTTCCATTTCAAATGGTAGTGTTACAATTCCGACGGTTAGTGCGCCTTGTTTTTTAGCTTGTTCTGCAATTACTGGTGCTGAACCTGTTCCTGTTCCTCCTCCGAGTCCACAGGTGATGAATACCATGTCTGCACCGTCTACAGCTTGTTTTACTTTCTGTTGACTTTCTTTCGCTGATTCTTCTCCTACTTTTGGATCTGCTCCTGCTCCTAGTCCGCCTGTTAATTCCTTTCCTATTAGTACTTTTTCGTCTGCGTTAGCGTAGAGAAGGTCTTGTGCGTCGGTGTTCATCGCGATAGTTTCGCATCCTTCAATTCCGACTTCTACTAATCTAGAAATAGTATTGTTTCCTGCTCCTCCTGATCCGACTACCTTTATGTCGGCTTTTCTTTGTTGGATGAGCTGTTCTAGTTCATCGTCGATATCATGGTTTTTTTGTTTTGATTGAGGTACTCCCCCGGAGTCGTTATGTTGAGCTTCTCTTATTTGGTCTTCCATGGTTTTTTTGAGCACACCTTATAGTTTCGTCTATGATTATAGTGTTATTACCTAACGTATATAAAAATGGTTAAAAATTGGGTTTGAATCCCTGGTTCTTTACTTTAATAGGCTTTCGCGGTTTTATTCCTTAAACTCTACCTCTTCGAATTTTGTGTTTTCGACTATGTCGTTTCTTAAATCTTCCTTAAATTGCCCGGGAAGAGTGTGGCTATGTTCTTCATCTTCGTGTTCGTGGATGATTGTTGCTTTATTATCTTCAAACTCAATTTCGCCGTGTCCTAATTTAAAGTCAAGTATTTTCTCGGCTTTTTCTTCGTCTTCTTCAACTTTTTCGACTACTTCAACCCAGTAATTCAGGTCTTGACCTGCTAGAGGGTGATTGAAGTCTATTCTTACTCTGCCTGAGTTATTTGAAATTACCCGTCCTCTTCTGTTTCCAATCATTAATTCTTCTCCAGGATTAGGGGTTACACCTTGATTCTTGAATTCTTTTTCCGGATAGGTTTCAATATTATCGGTGTTACGTTTCCCGTATGCTTTTTCTTTAGGTATGTCTATTTCTACTTCTTCTCCCACTTCCATTTCCTTGATTTGTTCTTCTAAACCTTCTATAACATAATTTTTACCTACTAATACAGGTATAGGTTCATATTGGGCATCTGAACTGTAAATATCTTCTTCTTTAGCTCTTTCCTCTACTGTTAGGTCAAATATTTCGCCGTCTTTGTTTTTACCAATGTAGTTTATTAATACAAGATCTCCGTTTTCCATAATATTAGGATCGTTATAACCGCAATGTTAAAAATATTCGAGAACTGACATTGTTTCTTTATGATGTGGACAAATAATTTACCGGAGGAACTTGAAACTTCATTAAACTCGCTTTTAAGCACAGTACAACAGCATGAATCTGTCTATGAAGAGGCAGAGAATTCTTCAGTTGCACAAATATGGGTTGCTTTAGCCTATTTACAGGAAAGAAATCAGAAACTAGAAGACTTGGTTAGAGCCCAAAGAAAAGCACTTAAAAAACATGAAATAGATTTTGAAGTGGATAGGCACCTAGATAATAACTTGGAAGAGAGCCTGAAGAATTACTAGATCATTATTATCGCAGGCTTTCCTGGCTCTGCCCTTTCTGCTTTCTTATCTGAGGAATTTTCTTCCTTAACAATATTTATCTGTGCATCAAACTCTTGATTCATGTAATTCTTGTTTTCTTTTAGTGTTTCTATTTCTTCCTCTTTTGCTAATTCTGGAGGTAAATCTCCGGGCGAATCCAAGTAAGATTGTAGGTAATCCTTTATCAGATTGGAATGCTCTTTCCTGTTTTCAACTAAAGCTTGCATAGCGTCTCCGAAATCCTTTCTTTCATCTACTACTGTTCTAAGATCTTTGAAAAGATCCCGCTTCCAGTCATCCGCTATTACAATTTCAATCTCCTCGTAGTCATCTACTATGTCTGAAATTTCTCTTATATCAGATATTACGCTTTTAACGTAATTTTGGGATTTTTTCACGTCTTTGTTTATCTTTTCTTCATCTGCTGAAGGCCACTCAGAGCTGCTTAATATACTGTCCTTTCCTATTTCTGACCAGACTTCTTCACATATGTGCGGGGTGAATGGTGCTAGAAGTCTTAATTGTGTTTCTATTACTTCATTAATTGTTTCTGTATTCAGTTCTTCAGATCTTTTTCTATAATCCTGTACTAGAGAGTTCAATTCGAAGAAAGCGTTTAAACCTGCTTTTCGAGTTTGGAAATCTTCTAGTCCTTCTGTTGTTTTCTTTATAATTTCTTGTAGTTCTGATTCCACATATTTATCTAAGGAATTTTTCTCTCTTACTTTCCCTGAGTCATATAGTTCTACAGATCTTTGATAGAAGGATTTTATCTTGTTCTTGTATTTTTCTACCTCTTCTGCCTGCCAGTCAAAGTCTTGCCAAGGTTCTACTGATGCAAAAAGGAAGAAACGTACAGTATCTGCACCATATTTGCTTATTGCTTCGTCTGGTAGTATAACATGTCCTTTTGAGGAGCTCATTTTTTCTCCTTCTAATGTTCCCATTCCCCAAGTGGCAATTCCTTGAGGCCAGTTATGCTGGTCGAAAAGAGCTGTATGGTGGTACATCATGAATGTCAGATGGTTTTGTACGAGGTCTTGTCCTGAAGTTCTCCAGTCTAGTGGGTACCAGTAGTCAAAACTCTCTTTACAGTTCTTTATAGTCTCTTCGTCTATTTTTGTTATCTGAGATACTTCTTCTACTGTATTCTTATCTTGGAATATAAAGTCAAAGAACTCTGGTTCAAGTTTTTCGGCTTCTACGTCTTGTATGATGTGGCTTATTGTATAGAAGGCCATGTAGATTGTTGAGTCGTCTAGCGGGCCTACAATGAATTCGTCATCAAATGGCATTTTGGTGCCTAGACCGTAATTTCTTACACAAGGCCATGATTCTAGCCAGTTAATTGTGTGTCTGTATTCTTCTACTTTTTCGTTAGGTATTATGTTCATTTGATCGAGATTTTTGTTTACTTTATCTTTCCATGCTTTATCTCCATATTCAAGGAACCATGATTCTTGTAGTGCTATTTCTACGTCTCCTCCACATCTGCAGATCACTTCCTCTGAGAAATCGTACATTGAATCGAATTTCCCTTCTTTCTTGAACTTCTCTGTCAATTGGTCTTTAACTTCGTTTACTTGTCGTCCTTCAAATTCTCCGCATGTAGAGTTTAAGGTACCTTTATGGAATTCTTTTTCGTAAACTTCTTTAGTAGCTTTTTCAAGTGCTTCTTTGTCGTCTTGGCTTTTAATGTTGTGAGAATCACATGTTTCTCGTGCAGGAACGTCGTCGTAGTCTGCTACATTGATTATTTCTTTTGAAGTTATGTTTCTAATTTCGTCTGGATTAAGATTGTACTTTTGTAGCTTCTCTTCGTCCTTCTTTAGGTCTTGAAGCGATATCCAATCGTATGGTGCGTGTGCTGGTACAGACATTACTATTCCTGATCCTGAATCTGTGTCTACGAAATCTGCGGGAAGAATTTTAACAACTTCGTTTGTTACAGGGTTGCTTATAGATCTTCCAATGAGTTCTTCAGCTTTGATATCTTCTATTTCTATTACTTCTCTATCTTGTAACCTTAATTTTTCAACAGCTTTAGCACTGATAACCCATCTTTCTCCATCTACTTCAGCTTCTACATAGTTGCCTTCAGGGTCTACAAGAGTGTGGGTGGCTCCAAATACGGTTTCTGGTCTTAGGGTAGCCATTGGATAGATTTTATCGTTTTCGTCTGTGAATCTTACTAGTTTATAGTCTTGTCTTTCTGCTTCTTCGCCTTCTAACAAGTCGTGTGTAGTAACAGGGTTTTCTTCTTTAGTACAAAATTTTGTAGGGTGTAATCCTTTTTTAACCAGTCCTTGCTCGTTTAAGCGTTTATATTGCCATTCAATAAATTTGTTATAGCGTTTATCGTTGGTAGTAAATTCTCTTCTCCAGTCAACTGTGAATCCAAGTTTCTTCATGTTTTTCTTGTATGAGTTTTCTATAAAGTAGTTGGCAAAGTCCATAGGTTCTTCGAAACTTTCTAGAGTTTCTTCTGGAACATTATAGACGTCTCGCAAGACTTCTAACTGTTTTTCTTCGCCTTCTTGAAGCCTGTTTAATGCGCCAATTATAGGTGTTCCTGTAACGTGCCAGGCCATTGGGAATAGTACATTTTTACCTTGCATTCTCTTGAACCGAGCAAAAACATCGGGTAGTGTAAAGGTTCTAACATGTCCGATATGCATTCCGCCACTCGGATAAGGATATGCTACAGTTATAAAGAATTTTTCGCTTTCGTCAGGGTCAACATCAAAAATCCCTTCTTCATTCCATTTTTTCTGCCATTTTTCTTCAATGCTGTTAAGCCTATCTACAAAATTTTGGTCCATATAATAAGTCTAGTTAGAGATTAACTTATTTCAAACTGTCCGGTAACCACCAATCGCTGTTTGTAGAAAATACTTTCTCTAACAGAATAAGTTGTTTGGTGTTAATAATCGACGCCACTTTCCGTATTAATTTAAATAGTAATCTAGAACAATTTTTATGCAATGACCAGGTTGATATGTGTAAGCAGCGGAAAGGGAGGAGTTGGAAAAACAACAGTTACATCAAACCTAGGAGCAGCACTGACCAAATTCGGGGCAGATACTGTAGTACTAGACGCGAATCTAACAAACCCAAATTTAGGATTTCATATAGGAATACCATTGTATCCTAAGACGTTGCATGATGTTCTAAAAGGAGAAGCACATATAACAGAGGCAATGTATATTCATGACTCCGGTCTAAGAGTAGTGCCAGCAGGACTATCAGTAGAAGACTTGCGAGACACTACACCGGAAAATTTATCAGACGTATTACTAGATACAATAGGAGAACCTGATTTTGTACTTGTAGACTCTGCAGCAGGACTAGGGAATGAATCACTAAATGCTATAGAGTCCTCAGACGAAGTTTTAATCGTCACAAATCCAAATCTCCCAGCAGTAACTGATGCACTAAAAACAGTGAACGTAGCTGAAGAAGCAGGTACAGATATCACAGGAGTAGTACTAAACATGGTAAAAAATCATGACGCTGAACTAAGTACAGAAGAAGTCGAATCAATGATAGGTCATGATGTACTGATGGAACTACCACACCATGAAAAAGTAGAAGAAGCATTAGCACTGAAAAAACCTGTAGTTCATCACGAACCGGATCATCACGTATCTGAAAGGTTCAAAGGAATAGCGGCAGAAGTATCTGGAGTAGACTATGAACCCGATATAACCGAAGAAGGAATAGTTAACAGACTAATGAAACTATTCCGATAAGTAATGATGGGATAGGTTTTTATTCAACCTAAAATAATTTCTTCAATAGTTTAATGACACGAGTTATATCCGTCATCTCTGGTAAAGGAGGAGTAGGAAAAACAACTGTAACATCTAATCTTGCCGTGGCGCTATCTCATCAAGGTGATGAAGTGCTAGTTATTGACGGTAACTTCTCTGGAGCCAATGTAGCACAACACTTTGGAATAGGTTTCCAAGATGTTTCACTAAACCATGTTTTAGACGGAGAAGCCTATATTACACAAGCTGTAACAAAACATCCCGCAGGCGTATCAATACTACCAGCATCAATACTAGAATTCGACGCTAATTCTCAAAATCTAAAACATTCTCTAATAGAGTTTCTAGGAGATAAGGATTTTGTACTGATTGATGCCGCAGCTGGAGTAGGAGAAGAAGTACAAGCAGCAGTAGAAGCTTCAGATGAAGTTCTATTAGTTGCAGAACCTGAACTTCCATCACTGACAAACTGTTTAGGCGCAAAAAAGATTGCAGAACAACTAGATAGAGAAGTAATAGGTCTAGTACTAAACAATGTGAGAGATGAGAAATCAGAAGTCAGAACAGAAGATGCAGAAGAACTTGTTGAAGCTGAAGTAATAGGAGAGATTCCTGATCATAAACATATAAGACAAGCAATAGCATTAAAAGAGCCAGTTAAGTCGTTAAGACCTGATTCAGCTATTTCTAAACATATAGAAGATACAGCACATCGAGTTAAAGGTCAAGAACCTCCTAACAGATCATTTTCTGAAAAAATGGCCTTAAAAATAGACGAAGTATTTATCAGATAACTTATTGTTACAAGGAATGCTAATTAAGATTAGAAAGTGTGTAAAAATACTTGTAAAGTTCAAAAAAAACTCAAAGAAACTTAAAAGAAGTATAAAAAATCTAAACACATCTTAGAAAACTATTGGTGAAACAAAAACTAAAAATGACAGAATTCTTCCATGCATACGATTTAAGAGGAAAATACCCTGAAGAAATAAACGAAAAAAAGGCTGAAAAAGTAGGAAAAGCATATGGCACGTATACTGAAGCAAAAGAAGTGCTTGTGGGCAGAGATGCTAGGAAACACGGTAAGAAAATAACAGAGGCTTTTATAGAAGGAATAAGATCGACAGGGACTAATGTGAAGTATGCGGGTAAAACACCTACGCCAGTTTTATATCATGGAATGGTTCACAAAAACATAAAATCGGCTGCCGTAGTAACAGCATCACATAATCCTCCAGAATATACAGGATTCAAATTTTGTAAAGAAGAGGCCTTAGCAATGTCTAGAGAAGGAGGTATGAAAGAGATAGAACAAATATATGAGGAAGAAAGCTTTAAAGAAGATAAAATAGGAAAAAAAGAGTCGGTAAAACTAAAAGAAAGCTATATAGAAGAGCTAAAAAGCAAAATAAATCTTGAAACAGAGCTTGATATCCTAATAAATACAGGTAATGGTATAGCAGGGATAATAGCAAGAGAATTGTTTGAATCCATAGGGGCTAATGTCGAGATTATAAATGAAGAATTAGATGGTAACTTCCCCTCTCACCTACCAGATCCCGGAAATGCAGAAGCACAAGAACTAACGCTTGAAAAAATGAAAGAACATGATCTAGCAATAATATTTGACGGAGATGCCGATAGAGCAGGATTCATACTAGACAATGGAGACTACATTGAAGCAGATAAAGTACTAGCATTATTCTCTGAAAAAACACTGGCACAGGAAAAAGGAAAAGTATTATATGATCTAAGAGCTTCAAAACTGCTTCCAGAAGTAATAAGAAAACATGATGGAGAACCACTACAAACAAGAGTCGGTCACACCTTTATTTCTGAAAAAATACATCAAGATGAAGAAATAGTCTTTGCCGGAGAATTATCAGGACATTACTACTTCCCACATTATAACATCCCATGGGATGATGGCTTATTCGCAGCGGTACTTATGACACAGTTTATTTCACAAGATGGAAAAGAGATAATAGAAAACTATCCTGACTATCCAGTTAGTCCAGAACTAAGAATTGACTGTCCTCACAGTGCAAAGCAGAAGGTAGTAAATGGAATGGCAGAAGCATATTCTAATTATGATATATCAACATTGGACGGGGTTAAAATAGAATTTGAAAAAGGATGGGCCTTAATTAGACCTTCTAACACTGAAGAAAAAATGTCTGTTCGATGTGAAGCAGATACGGAAGAAGAGTTGAAGCAAATACGAGAAGATGTTGAAGGAAAAGTAAGAGACCTCATTGATGAATTTATTTGAGCTCTCCAATAAAACTGCCAGCTGACATTACATCACCCATTCCAACTAGTCTTTTGGGATCTTCATGGATTAAAGAAGGAACTGCAACAACCTGATAATCTTCTACATCAGCCATACCGCTTTCATCAAAATTATCAAGATTATAATGATGTTTAAAGTCTTCTAACTCGTCTAAACGTCTTAAATGAATATCATCCCATTTAAGATTTTTAATATCTTCTTTTTCAGGCAGTTTATCTATTTCGGCCATGGTTATAGCGGATAGAGCACCAAATAACATGCTTTTACGTATCTTCTCTTTTCCAACATCATAGTCTTTGTCTGTAACAACTAAATGGTATCTATAAGTATGTAAATGGAATCTAGAGATATTATAGTCGTCTAATAGCTTTTTAGCAGTTTTAAAAGCTTCTTTTAACCTTACTTCTTCCCCTTCTATACTTATCTCGTGAAGTTCTGCTAACTGTCTTAATTCAAATTCGTCACACCCAACACTATCTACTTCAGGAAATATTTTCTCAGCTATCATAAGCGCTGTTTTGTCGGGCATACTAACATATTCTAGATGTATAGGTGTCTCAATTGCGTTTAGTTGTTCTCGGGATTTCTCTAATTTTGATTCCATATTTCCTGCAATGTTATGGAAGCCTGAGAATAGGATACGATCCAAGTTTTTATCCATTTTATAGAAGTTTTCTGCCACTCCGCCTCTGAAATAAGGCCCAAATCCTTTTATATTGTCTGAAAGGATTAATCGCCCTGTTTTTTCGCTAGAAAACTCAAAGATAAGGTTTTTCTTAGTCCTATCGGTATTCGAAGAGTCTTTAATGTTCTTTAGCACGAACTGGTCGTCTATTACGGGATAAAGTATGTCATCATTTATTTTTTCTATAAGTTCTTTAGAAAGAAATGGTGTGTAGAAAACTACGGAATTGTCTATGTTGGATAGGTAGTTCGCCATTATGGCGCCTTGACCTCCAATGTTCGCCTTACCGTTTTCAAATACAATATCGTCTAAATTTGGCTTGTGTGTTTCTTTATTCTCTCCTTCATTCATACAAAACTTTAGTAAACTCTTGAAATCTTGGTAGGTATTTACTTCATCAAGTTCTTTTGGTTCTACGTCGTTAAAATCAATCTCTAAATCTTCAACATCATATATTACATCAATATTGGCGTTAAATCCGGTTAAAACGTCTAAATATTCGCCGCCTGCTAATACGTGAGATTTTCTATACCTGTCTTTCCAAATATCTTTCATAGGGGTTCACAAAGATTTTTTATCTTTTTTACAGGATTTTCAGATTTTACTATGCCTGAAGCTACTAATACTCCATCACATCCTAGTTCTATACTTTTTCTAACGTCTTCCTTGGTTTTAATTCCTGCGCCAGTTAATGTAGGTATCTCTCCTGATTTTTTTACAGCTTTTTCTATATGATCGGGGTTTGCAGAAGAAACAGATATATCTCCTCCAATAAGTTCTGGTGGTTCATAGGCTAAGTAATCTGGTTCAAAATTGCTGTATTTTTCGCATTCTTCAGGATTTTGAGCACATACTATTGTGGTCAGATCCAATTCTTTAGCCTTTGTTATTCTTTCCTTTATTTTTCTATCGCTTAATCTCTTTTCAGAATGATTAATTAAAGTTCCTTTAATTCCTGCATCTTTTAATGCGTTTGCCAAATTTGAGCCAGTGTGACTGCCATAAGAGTTTGCATCAATATGTTGTGCGTATAAATCTATCTCTTTATCTTTTAAACGAAGTATATCTACAGTTTGAGGACATATAACTAATTTTTCTTTTGTTTCTTTATTTAATCCAAGTATTTCGTTAGTAAATCTTTCTAAATTACTGCCTACACCGTTCTCGTAGGCCTTTAAGTTTATCACAAGCATATTCTATCAATCTACCTCTTTATTTCAATATTAATATCTGGGTCGTTTAATACCTCAACCTTGTTGTCTGTGAAATCTAGATCTAAGTATTCATCTCTCACTCTTTTTCTAAATCTGGTTCCTTCAGCAACATCGCTAGGATCTATAACAACTTTATCATTTTTTACTTTGATTCCTAAAATGTAATTATCTATAACGTGAACTGCGAGCCCTACACTCCATGCCTGTTCAGTACAACCTATGTTATATCCTTTTTCTGCATCTACGACTTCAGGTAGTGCGCCAAGTTGGTTTCTATTCAGAAACTTATTCATTTTGTTTAGCAGGTTTTTACCCTGTTTATCTTTACCGTATTGTAGGTTGGCTGCTGCGGCCCATCCGGTTGTTAAACCCCAAACACTTCCTGTATGGTAGCCTGATGATTCGTATCCTGGGTCAGCCATTGAACGTGTTCTGGCTCCGTAAAGTGAGCTAAATTCTCCGTTGATTGTTTCTAAATATGTCTTAGCTGTTTCTTCTTTGACTTGGTTGAACATCAATGGTATTGTAGGGTTTACTGTTTTAGGAGAATTTTCCCCCAAGTAGTCTTTCATGAATATTTGTTCAGTAAATTCATCTAAACCGGTTTTTAGTTTCTTTTCAAGCTCTTTTTTACTCATTAATCTTGCCGCCTCAAGCCATAATGACTGTATGTCTACTGCAGGAGCTCTTTCTAAAGTATCCATCCAGGTTCCGTCTGGTGAATGAGTTACGACTCCTTTGTCATTTGTTTCCAATTTTTCAAACGCTTCTTCCTGCTTCTCTTCTATTTTTCTTGATACTTTATAGTGTCTTCCTAGTTTCTCGCTTGCAATTATGAATAAGGGTGCTGAATCGGCGCCATGATTTTCGGCATTTCCTTTCTGTAGAATTCTAGTAGGAAACCCTTCTTGATCTGCATAGTTTTCAAGTATTTCGTGGGAAAGTTCAAAGTAACCTAGTTCAATTATTCCTAGTAAGGTCCAGAATGTGTCGCGAGCCCAGTAATTTTGGAACCAGGGGTGGCCAGCTATAATCCCTTTACCCTGTTCTGTGTCATATATTAAATTTTCTAAACTGTGCTTAGAGCAATTAAACATTAGTGAAAATTCGCTTTCGCTCAAGTCAGTTTTAACTTTTTCAAAGCTTTTTTTCGGTGATTTTTCTGTTCTTAGGCTAAATTTAACGGTTTCTTTGCTTTTGCCGTTGACTTCTGTACGGGTGATTATTTCTCCAGGGATCAGACATTTTTGTTTCTCTCCAGGATAATGAGTTTTAATTGAACGGTCTCCTTTGAGCTTTAAGTCTTTTTCAGAGCTTATTTTTAGTTCTTTATCATTTTTTTTGATTTTTATTTCTTCTTTGCTAGTTTCAATAGTATAATTCTGGCTGCTTATATCTTGGTCTCTTTTTCTTATGTCTACTCCGAGTTCTTTACTAATTTGGACTGCTTTAACGTTTTCTGTCTTATTCTCAACTTCTAGTAATATTTGGAATCCTGGAAAATCTTCAGGACACTTTACTATTTTTTTAATTTTTAGCGTGTCCGTTTCGTGATAGTATGTCAGATCGGTTCCATAGTCTACAGCCTGTAGTGTTGAGTTGTCTAGCCAGATTCCATTTATTTTTACGCTAAAATAGTCTAGGTACTTGTAGGGGGGAGACCAGTATCCTGACCATTTGGTGCTGAAACCAGTATTCAGGTCTTGATACACGAATCCTTGCGTGTTGGAAATTGTCCCTACTTTTGAAGAAAGGTTTTCGTTTTCATGGAATCTCATGGAAAGTAAAACATTCATTTAACCGTATAAAACCCTTCTATTAACTATTTAGTGATAAAACATGTTCTGGTTGGTTTTATAGACAAAGAAACATAAAAAAGACATATGGCGCCTGAAAAACTTATCGAAGTATCTTTTGAGGTAGCGAACAAAGTAGGAGGAATCCATCAAGTGCTCAAATCCAAATCCTACAAGATGAAAGAGTACTATGGTGATGATTATCTTACTATAGGATTCTATAACGAAGAAAATGCAGTGAATGAGTTTGCAGTTAGGGAAGAAAACCCATATGAATACATTTTTGATGAAATGGAACGAGATTATGGTGTAAAATGCCACTATGGGGTATGGAATATATCTGAAGATCCTAAATGTATACTAATAGATGTATCAGACTTTAAAGGGTCTTTAGACGAAATTAAAAAAGAAATGTGGGAACAATACGGTATTGACTCGCTTAACGCAGGACATGACTTTGATGAGCCAATAAAATGGAGTTATGCGGTAGGAAAACTTTTAGAAAAAATAAGAAGAGAAGAAAGTTCGGAGACAGTAGTACACTTACATGAATGGTTATCTGTGCCAGTTATGTTTCAAACAGAATACCCGAAGGTATTTACCACGCATGCAACTGTACTAGGAAGAGCGTTATCTAATACAGAATATGATTTAAAACAAAATGTGGATAGAAAAACAATAGATGAGAAAAAGGCAGAAGAATTAGATGTAAAAGCAAAGCACCAATTAGAAAAAACAGGGGCACATGAAGCAGACGTTTTTACAACTGTAAGTAATACTACAGGAAGAGAAGCAGAAGCAATACTAAATAAAAAACCAGATATAATATTACCTAATGGATTTAACGTTGAGGACTTTCCTAGCTTAGAAGAACTATCTTATAGGCACAAAAAGAAGAAAGAAAAATTTAAAGAATTTTTACGTGCCTATTTCAAGCCATATTATGATGTTAATTTAGAAAATGATCCTAGAATACTATTTATATCTGGAAGATACGAATTTCACAATAAAGGATTAGATATTTTTATAGATGCTTTATCGAAAGTAAATGAAAAGGAAGGAAAAGAGTTTTTTGTATTTATATTCGTTCCTTCAGATGTAAAAGAACCTAAAAAGACTATTATAGAGAATAAATCTTTATATGAGGAGTTGGAGGGTTATTTGGAAGAAGCGATGCCTGATATCAAAAGAAGACTTCTTAAGGAAATAACTTCTGGTAAAAACCCTGAAAAGAAATGCCTAGATTTAGTAGACAGCAAGCAACATGGAGAACTTAAATCTCTACAAGATAATTTCCGGGCTAAACACGGACAAAAACCGCCATTATCAGCTTATGAACTAAATTACGAAAATGATGAAATATTAGAAAAACTCTATGATAAGGGACTACGGAATAACAAGGGAGACAGAGTTAAGGTAGTATTTTATCCTACATACTTGTCAGTTGGCGACAGATTACTGTCAATGAATTATAATGAAGCTGTAGTAGCATCGACTGCAGGCATATTTCCAAGTTTCTATGAGCCATGGGGATATACTCCTGTTGAAACAGCAGCAAATGGTTCTCTAGCTGTAACTACTGATTTAGCAGGCTTTGGAAAATATTTAATAAATAATACTGATGAAGAAGAAAGAAAAGGTATTAAAATTGTTGAAAGAGAGAAAAAATCTGATAAAGAATCAGCAGACCAGTTAGCAGAAACCATCGAAGAAATTGTCAATTATTCGAAGACAGAAATTACTGAGAGAAAACATAACGCAAGAAGACTTGCACAAATGACTTCATGGGAAAAACTAGGAGAAAACTACAAAAAAGCACATGAAAAAGCCATTCATAGCAGTGAGCTAGAATGATAGACTTAAGAAAACATAAAGTTGAAGAAACAGAAAAGAACAACGATGTAGAGCTTCCTGATTTTGTAGACTACCGGCCTGATCTTGAGAGTATAGAAAAACTAAGTAAAAAATACCAAGCTATTGAAAACCTGGTAGTTATAGGTAATGGTGGTTCAATAACATCTTATAGAGCAATAAAGTATGCATTTCCACGAGAACTTGATGTTAATTCTTATATTTTAACTACAATGGAGCCAGACCATCTAGAAAATATAAAACGAAAAACCAGTACAGAAAATACACTTATATTAGCAATAAGTAAGTCAGGCAATACTGTTGGCGTAATAGAGTGTCTCTTATACTTTATAAATAGGGATTATAATGCAATGGCATTAACGTCACAAGAAGATAGTGCCTTAAACGAAATTGCAGATAAATTAGAGTTAGATAAACTAGAACATCCCGATATTGGCGGAAGATTTACTGGAGCTGTTGAAACAGCGCTTTTACCTACAGCACTTTCAGGAATTGATTATCGTGAAATTAGAAAGGGTGCTGAACAAGAATACGACCGTATAAAATCTGAAGAATATAACCTTCCGGAAGAAACAGCTAAAATACTTTATAATGCTGAAAACCAAGGTTATCAAGAAGTATTAACACCTTTCTACTCTACAAGACTATTTGGCTTCTATCCCTTACTTGTACAACTTATGCATGAGAGTGTCTGTAAAGAAGGAAAAGGTCAAACATTTTATGGCGATATAGCTCCAGAATACCAGCATCATACTAATCAAAGACTCTTTGGAGGCAAACAGAATATAATTCCTTTTTTCTTCACTGTAGAAAATCATCCCAAGGATAAAATCAATGTAAAAGAAGAAATAAAGGATATAAGTCTAAAAGACTTCCAACTTAGTGATCTCGATGGTAAAGAACTGGGTGAATCACTGGAGTCAGAATATCAAGGTGTTAGGAAAGCATTGTCCTCGGAAGAAAAGCCGTACATTACACTAAATGTTTCTTCAGTAAACCATCAAACTGTAGGGAGGTTAATTGCTTATTTACAGTTTTTAGCAATTTATTCGGCAGAATTAAGAGAAGTTAACCCATATAATCAACCGAATGTTGAACGAAGTAAAGACCAAGGTATAAAACACAGGTTCAATGAAAGATATTCATGAAAGTGCTCATACTTTCCAAGGAATTCAGAGATGGCGAGGGAGTATCAGAATATTGTAAAAATATTGCTGAACATCTAGTAGAGAAAGGAAACGAGGTAACAATACTTTCGTTTGATGACGGTTCTTATTACAGTACAAGGAAGGAAGTGGAAGTACGTCGAGTACCAGTACCTTTTGAAGGAGACAACATATATAACTGGTCCATGATTCTAAACAATGAACTAAAACGTCAAGCAGCAGAATTAGGTGAAGAAAAATTTGATATAGTACATGCAAATGATTGGACAACAGTTCCTGGAGGAGTAACACTTGCAAAACACTTTAACAAACCACTACTATTGACAGTACATTCTACAGAAAATGAAAGAGGATTCAATGAGGATCACAGCGAAATTATTTCTGAATTGGAATGGCAAGGTGTTTATGATGCCGATAAAATACTAACAACTAATGAAGGAACAAAAAATTCTGTCTTATTCGATCTTGATGCGCCAGACGAGAAAGTAGAAGTAATAGATCCTTATACTGAGAATTGGCGCGAAAGAGTTTTGAAAAATTATCAAAACTTAGTTAAACAACAGAAAGCACCAGTAAATCAAGCATAAACCACTAAAGTGATCTAATAAATGAAGCCACTATTCATAACATGGGAATACCCGCCGATCAAAGCAGGAGGAATCGCAGCACACTGTGAGGATCTAGCCACTACTATGGCCGACCAGGGACATGAACCAATCGTTCTCACATACGGACCTGAAAAAGAAACAGAGTATCGAGATGGTGTGGAGATACACAGAATACCTTCTACTAATAATGCTGAAAACACGCTAGCATGGGCAATGCATTTAGGCCATCAAATAGAAAAAAAAGCTATTCAACTATACAAACAAAAAGATTTTGACCTAGTACATGCTCACGACTGGATGACTGTTTCTGCAGCAACAGGAATTAAAAATACGCTATCTCTTCCAATGGTGTTTACAGTTCACTCTACACAAAAAGGGAGAGATGGAATTGACAGTCAATATCAACGTACAATACATAATCTGGAATGGTACGGTACATATGAAGCAGATCAGGTAATAACTGTTGGTAGAGAATTTAGCGAAGAAGTTAAGCATACTTTTGAAGTACCTGATGGAAAATTAAATTACATACCTAATGGCGTTAATTTAGAGAAATTTGACCAACACAACGCCAGCTTCAATAAAAATAATTATGCGCTAGATTGGGAAGAAATAATACTGTTTGTAGGAAGAATGTATCCTCAAAAAGGACCAGGTCATTTAATTGAGGCAATGCCAGAAATAATAGATCAAAACCCTCACGCCAAATTCATTATGTGTGGTAGTGGTGCAACAGAACACTATAAAAACATAGCTAAAAATCATGTCGGCGATAAGGTTTACTTTCCAGGCTATGTTTCTGACAAAGACCTACTGTCTCTAATGAAAAACGCTAGAATGACAGTAGCGCCTAGCGTCTATGAACCATTTGGTATAGTGCCTTTAGAAGCAGCAGCGTGTGAAACGGCAACAGTAGGAAGCTATACAGGAGGAATGAAAGATACAATTATCCACGAATATACTGGACTTCACACATATCCCGAAGACTCAAATTCTATCTCATATCAAGTTAACCGCGCACTAGACGATCCAGGATGGACAGAATGGCTAGGCGATAACGCAAGAGAAAGAGTAGAAGACAATTTCAGATGGGAGCAAATTTCTGCATGGACTACAGGCGTCTACAAGAAAACAATAACCAACTAGAAACAACCAAATGAAGATAGGAAAGGACTACATTGGCATATCAACACCATTCTACTGCTTTGACAAAAGAGGAAGAATATTGTTTCACAAACGTTCTGAAAACTGTAGAGATGAAATAGGAAAGTGGGATCCAGGTTCTGGAAAACTTGAATTCGGGCTATCGCTTGAGAAAAATGTCAGAAAAGAAGTGGAAGAAGAGTATGGTTGTCGTGGCGTTATAAAAGATAGATTACCGGCCCATTCGATAATAAGAGAAATGAATAATGAAAGAACACATTGGGTAGCAGTTCCATTCTTTGTAAAAATAAATCCAGAAAAAGCTATAATCAATGAACCAGAAAAAATGGATGATATAAACTGGTATAGACTAGAAGACCTTCCATCCCCCTTGCATACAGGATTTCAGCAAACGCTAAACCAGTACGGAGATAAATTTGAAGAAAAACTTAGGAAACTATCATAAGATATGCTCTGACCATGTCAACATTTTCTGTTGTAATTTTTCTCCAGCTTTTTCTGAAAAAGAATGTTTCTCTTCTTTAAGACAATGTAGTTCGCAATCTGTTTCTATTGTTTCTACAGCTTTGAAAGAGTTTTTAATATGAACAGTAGTATCATCCCTACCGTGAAATATACAGAGCGGAACATTGATGTTTTCGGCTAGGTTTGAAAATTTGTGTTTGTCAAGATCGTCAAAAAATCGCTTATCTATTGGTTTATTTTCTATATATTCAAATTCGCCTTTTTCTTCGACAGCACTTCTGAAAGGATCCATGATACTGTTGTAGGTTACAGGAGCCTTACCAATAACTCCTTTAACGTTTTCAAACTCTTCTATTGAATGCAGAACTACTTTACCTCCGAAACTAGTGCCAAATAGCAGGAATTCTGAAGGCTGGAAGTAATCTACTACAGCCTTAAGATCTTCTATTCTTGAAGTTAGATTCTGTTCCTTGAATGTTCCAGTTGATTCGCCGTTACCTCTGAAATCTATGCGGACAGCGTTCCATCCATTTTTTGAAAAAAACTCTGCTCTTTCTTTATTCCCACGATCCTTATTACCTCCAAAACCGTGACAAAGGAAAATCCATTTGTCGGCATTGCTCTCATGGTGAACTGCAGAGATTTTGTCTTCTCTGATTGGAATTTTGTGTTTTGTGGTCTGAGAGGTCATTGGGTTGCTTATCACTTGGGATTATTATAAAGTTCTTCTAGTTCTTTTAATCTTTTTTCAAATAATTTTTCGTACTTGAAATAATCTTTTCCTCGATGTTTTAGCTTTTCTTTTCTTTTGGCTGCCCAAATCATGTCATTAAAGGCTAAAAACTTCCATCGCTTATTGCTCCATGCCTCAGCTACACTAGGAATTTCACGAACCTTCTCGTACTCTTCTAAAAAACTATTTTGCATTGATTTACTAAATTTAGAGTGTTTAAATAAATAAACTAGTTCAAAGCGAGGTATTCCTGGCCTAGCTAGCTCCCAATCTATTAAAGACAAGCTATTATCGCTATTAATTCTTATATTGTGGCTTATGTCTCCATGGCACATGCCCCACGATAGTTTATCGCCTACATTTTCGGCCTCTTTGACTATTTCTTTTTGTTTTTTATAAAAATTGGTTATACGTTTGTCTATGTCTTTAGATAGCTTCTTATATGCTTCAAATGGTGTTTTTGAATATTTTTTAAAATCTTCACGGAATTCATAACCTAAAGTAGACTTTGATGGTGTTTCCGCTTTCATAAATTTATTATATTCCTTAGGTTCTATAGAATGAATCTTAGCAAGCTTATGTGCTAAATTTTTAACTTGTTTCTTGTTTAAGTCTTTTGTTTCTATATCTGCGGTCCCAACAAATGTTTCAACTAGTATAGGTTGATTAAGACTGGTTTTTTCTTGATAATAGATTTTTCTTGGAACATCTTGTAGATTTAAGTTCTCTAAAAGAGTTAATATTTTTGACTCATGCTTTATCCTGTCGTCTGATATAGACAAACTCGTCCTCAATATCTTAGATTGGTCTGACTTCAGACATTCTATTTCGAATGTATGATTTGACTCTCCTTTAGAAATATCTTTAATCTCAATTTCCGAATCAAAACCTATTTTATGCTTATTTTCGACAATCCAGTCCTCTATATCGGTTTTCATACCTGTAAAAATTCACTTTCTTAATTTTTGTTCTACCTGTCTTTGGAAATCCATTAGGTGTTCTGTGATCACTGCAAAACCTTCATGAGGGTGATCGAAATAAGAAAAATAGTTGTGTACTGATCCATCATCGTAGGTCTTTGTAGCTATATGGTGAAGATGATCGCTAGTTACAAACTTTCGCCAAACATCTAATACTTCGGGATCGTCTAATTTTTTGACCTTAGATTCCAATTCTTGAATTTTCTCGAACAACATTTTTTGCATAGGATTACCCAGCCATGCTGAAGCATCCATCTCTTGATCAGCCCAGGAAACGGTATTGTATTCAAATGCGTCAAATTCTCCTACAGGTTCATTCTGTTTTGCTACATCTCTTACTTTTTCAA